>TARA_R110002153_G_scaffold10418_4_pt1 | contig 22474 bp, 18 predicted proteins | sample TARA_R110002153 | Tara Oceans TARA_R110002153 (sample SAMEA4398193) | marine metagenome | biome: Polar Biome; feature: [SRF] surface water layer (ENVO:00010504); material: water (ENVO:00002006), including particulate matter (ENVO:01000060) such as... | depth 5 m | reverse complement strand
CAAAAACAATGGCAAGACCGTTTGGAGCTTGGTTCTAAATGTCAGGAACTATTTGTAGACACTAAGCGAGTGCCGGAAATAGAAGACCTAGGCATTCAGATGTCTGGGATATCGACCATGTTGGGATCCTTTTGTCTTGAGCGAGTGAACCCTAACAATCATACATTGCTGTACACAATTGAAGGCACCGGCCAGGTAACAACACCTTACGGCACAGAGATAATTGAAAAACAAACTCTTACTACATTACCAGCCGGGGTGTCTTTTAATATGACTCTCAATAGCCAAAAGTGGAAGTTAGTTTGGTTTAACGTAAATGATACGGCGTATTGGCGTAACTTATGTGAATACCAGCCATTGAGTCAGCCAAGCCAGCAGTGTCAGTCTATGTATCATGCACTCAGCCTTATTTATCATGAACCCAGTCAATTATTGCGAGCGGGATGTTTAAGCCAGTTAGTGCATTATCTGAATGAAAGTTTGAAGCCTTTGGTCACTTCTAGCCAAGGACAACACCGCTTGGAGGTTGTGTTTCTGCATGTTGAACAGCGGTTGCAATCAGCATGGAGTATCGAGCAATTATGCACTTTGGCGTATTATTCAGCACCCCATTTGCACAGGTTATGTCAACTGCAATACGGTCGAAGCCCAATGCAGCAGGTTATCTTTTTACGCATGGAACGAGCAAAATACCTACTGCGTCACAGTGATTTTTCCATCTCACATATTGCCGAGAGAGTGGGTTATCAAGAGGTCAGTAATTTCTCTAAGCGTTTCAATAAGTCGGTAGGACAATCTCCGAAACAATATCGAACATAAACAAAAGCGCAGTTATGTATTTCGTAATGGATCATAAGCAATTTTCTTTGCTATTATTTTACTACTAAAGGTAGAAGTTCAAGGGTGCTAGGTTCGTTGAAAACTGTTGAATTGGATAAATGGAATGTTCTATTAAACTTTAAAATCTCTTGGGTCAAAGAAAACATTTAGGTGAAATGGCGTACTAAATCAGTACGCAGGTAATAGTTCTTTAAGTTACTAACTCTGCTTTTTATAGCGTCATATAATTGTTGTAGTTATGCTCAGGATTTTTATTGTAATGCTTCAGCTTTTTTATCATGCCTGTCTAGCTAATTTATATGATTTACTACTAATTTATGCCAATTATATAGAAACTGGAATGCTGCTTCTATAGCCCGCCATATAAGGTCTGTGGCAGTTTTAATTGGCTGCACACAACTGCCAAAAACATCTAATTACAGAGAACTTAGCGTTACATTAGTGAAAACTGTCCATTTATACTGTTTGCATAAATGTCCAGTTAGGCTTGCTGCTGTTAAGCTTGCCGAATAACTTATTACTCGAAGCGACAAGGGTCGAGCGTGAGGATGCGCATTTTTACAATAAAAGTACTAAGTATCAGATAGTTACTTAGAGGTTAGGTATATAACTCAACACATTGAACACTAACAAGGAAAAGATATGAGTCATAAAATAGCTATGACAGCACTAGTCACAGCCATAGGTGCTGCACTAGCGAGTCAATCTGCATTTTCCGCAGAAAACGACAAGACTGCACAAGAAATGGAAAAAATAGCGGTAGTAGGCTCTCGAGTTGCGCCGCGCAGTGTCCATGAGAGCCCTGTTCCTATTGATATATTTGACGCCGAGAGTTTAGAAAAATCAGGGTCTATGGGCGGTGAATTAAGCCAACTATTACATAATCTAGTGCCGTCATTTAATTTTCCTCGACAATCGAATTCTGATACTGCCGATATAGTGCGTCCTGCACAATTACGCGGTTTAAGCCCTGATCACACGCTAGTACTCATTAATGGTAAGCGCCGTCATACCACAGCAATATTGAATACTGTGGGTAAAACCGGTCGTGGCAGTGCCCCTGTTGATTTAAACAGCATACCCATGAGCGCAATTAAACGCATTGAAGTGTTGCGTGATGGTGCTGCGGCGCAATATGGCTCGGACGCGATTGCTGGTGTTATTAATATTGTATTAAAAGATGCTAACGAGGGCGGTAAGGTGTCACTGACTTACGGTGAGCATAATACTAACTTCGATCCTACCGATGAACATCTCAAGGATGGTGAAACCGTTTTAGCTACCGCCAATGCAGGCTTTAGTTTAGGTGATGACGGTTTTATTAATGCAACTGTACAATATCGCACACGTAATGCCACCAACAGAGCTGGCTTTGACCAAGTGCCTGGTTGGGAAATGGATCCTGAGTGGTCCTGGTCAGGCGCAAGCTTTGACGCGGCAGTAGGCAACAAAAATTACACTGTGGGCGACCCAGATGAAGAAGGCTTCAGCTTATTTGCCAATATGGGAAAAACCTTAAACGAGTCCATCGAATTGTATGGTTTTGCTAATTTAAGTGAACGCGAAGCTAGGGGCTCTAACTTCTATCGTTATCCGTATAACACTTACGATAACGTAGTAGAGATTTATCCTAACGGTTATATCCCACAAAGTGTCGGAACAACCACTGACACATCTTTAGTATTTGGTGTTAAAGGTGGTGATGACTGGTACTGGGATGCAAGTGTTAACTATGGCGCCAATGAATTTGAGCTCGATGTTGAGAATTCACTGAATGCGTCAATAGGCATCAACAGCCCAACTCGTTTTCATATTGGTAATTTTGCATACGACCAAGTACTGCTTAACTTTGATGTCACTAAGTCCTTATCACTGGCCGATGTGCCGGTTGCCCTTGCATTGGGTGTGGAGTACCGCAACGAAAACTATAAAACAACCCAAGGTGATGAAGCATCTTATGCACTAGGTAGCAACTTAGGTGCAGCACCTGGTTCACAAGGGATCCAAGGATTACGCCCAGAAGATGCGATTGATGTGGATCGTGATGCAATTAGTTTATATGTCGATGTTGAATTTGAAATTACTGATGAGCTATTAATTGGCACAGCAATGCGTTATGAAGACTACAGCGATTTCGGTGATACTTTGGTGAGCAAACTAACAGCTCGTTATGCTATTACTGATAATATTGCCTTGCGCACGGCCTTAAGCACTGGATTTAGAGCGCCATCTTTAATTCAAAATAACTATCAAGCCACATCCACTGACTTTGGTGAAATGGGCGCGTTATCTACTTTTGCTATATTGCCTGCGACTGATTCACTGGCACTTGCATTAGGTGCAGAAGCGTTAAACCCAGAAGATTCAGACAATATTAGTGTGGGTCTGTCTGCGAATTTGGATATGGGCCTGAATATCACTTTAGATTTTTACCGAATCGACATTGATGACAGAATTACATTAAGTGAAGGTTTATTTGTTGACCAAAATGGTGTGGCTGTTAGTGATATGCCTGAGGCAAGTAATCACCCTGGTATTAACGGTGTGCAATTTTTCAGTAACAATGTTGATACCCGCACTAAGGGTCTGGACTTAGTTATGCAATACACTTGGAATGCGTTTGATTTCAGTTTTGCGTACAATAAAAATGACACTGAAATCACCAATGACAGCGTGATTAATGTGGAAGAAATAAATACCTTAGAAACCGTGGCACCTGATAATAAAACGATCTTAGCAGGGCAATGGTCATCTGGCGCATGGTCGGTAATGACCCGAGCCACACGTTATGGAAAAACCACACGAGTGTTTGATTTTGGCGACGGCTATGAACCAGAACAAACCTATTCAGGGAATTTGTCGATAGATTTAGATGTCAATTATGTCTTTGAAAATGGTTTGTCCTTTGCGATTGGGGCCAATAATTTATTAGATGAGTATCCCGATGAGTCCATCGAAGACATCGCCTATTTTGGTAACTTTCCATACGATATCATTCCGCCATTAGGCATGAATGGCCGTTATATTTATGCCCGTACTAGTTATACATTTTAATCCAAGGAATATTAATGAAATTTATTAAAACGATACTCACTTTAGTTTTAACTGTGAGCTTTGCACAACTGAGTTTTGCCGATTCGGCTCTGGTTTTTCAATCTGATTTTGGCGACAAAGATGGCGCTGTTTCTGCCATGAAAGGTGTTGCTGTAGGTGTTGATAAACGCCTGCCTATTTATGACTTAACCCATGAAGTGCCCACTTATAATGTATGGGAAGCTTCATACCGTTTACACCAATCATCGTCATATTGGCCGGTTGGCACAGTCTTCGTTTCAGTGGTTGACCCTGGGGTTGGCACTAAACGTAAGTCTGTGGTGTTAAAAACCAAAGCTGGCTATTACTTTGTCACGCCTGATAACGGCACATTAACTATGGTGGCAGAGCATCAAGGCATTAGTGAAGTGCGTGAAATTGATGAAAAAGTGAATCGTTTAGCAGGCTCTGGGCAGTCCTATACTTTTCATGGTCGTGATGTCTACGCTTATACAGGTGCAAAACTTGCGGCAGGGGTGATTACCTTTGAGCAAGTTGGCCCTAAACTACCCAATGAAGTGATTGCAATTGAGTATCAACATGCAAGTGTTAAAGACGGTGTGATCAGTGGCAATATCCCCATTTTAGACCCACAATTTGGTAACGTTTGGACCAATATTCATCAAGATAAACTGGCTGAAGCTGGGATTAAGCTAAATGATACTGTATGTGTGAAAGTACAAAATAAGGGTAAAACAGTGTTAGACACACAACTCCCCTATATCGCCTCTTTTGGTGAAGTGGCCGTTGGTGAGCCATTAGTTTATGTAAATAGCCTACTCAATGTGTCGATCGCATTTAACCAAGCCAACTTTGCTAAAGCGCACAACATTGCTTCAGGTGCTGCATGGGAAGTCGAATTTAAACAATGTAATTAATCATTGTTTCAACATCTTTACTGGCAAAAGGGTCAACACTTGTTGACCCTTTTTTATTGTTGGGAGTTCTAGGTTGAACCCTGGTTTTCAAAATTCAATATCTTTTCACTACCACTAAATCACCGTTCTCGGTGGTGAAGGCTTTTATCTGTTTGTTAGTGGGTTAAACAACCCGTAGCAGTCCAGCGGCAAACCGGAGTGGTAACACTATCGGCAAGACAATTTTTGATTTCACAGATCACCGCGCCTAGAGTCCAACTGACATTATTTTTAACCCTTTTCGAGGGTAATATATTAAGTGTCTGCAAATATTTTTTCAGGTAGATAGGCGTAAAACAAGCGGTTGCAGGGTTGTAACATAAGCCACTTTTGTTGACACAACAATTATTGATGTCTGTATCTTTGGTATAATTGAAAGCCCCGGTTAATGACCATTGGGGGATGGTTTTTTGTGAGGTTGGAAGTGTGTTCGTACTTCCTTTTATTCCTGCCGCGGTATAATTGTAGGGATCTCGGATCTCTGTTGCAGATCCTGCTGAGGTTATCAAAATATCATCCGCACATTTAGCTTCAGTCCAATCGGTCTGAGTGGTTGCTACACCAAACGCACAATTAGCTGGGACGGGATCAACAAAGGGAGTCGGTAAGGCATAGGGGGCTTCATCTTGACCTAAGCCTAGAAACGAATAACTATAAATCTGTAGCGCTTTGCCATCTAAATTAATGGTATTGACTGCATCGTTTGTAGGATCACAGTCTGCGCATGGGAAGGTGACTTGTGTTGATGCTCCCCCCATTTCAACTATACCAAAATCGCTTGCTGGGTTATCGCCTTTAACACTTAACCAAGCAAAGAGACCTTCTTCATATCCAGTGATAGTCCTTGTGTCTACAATTACTTTAGGCCCAACTTTAGCTGCTAACTTAGCTTGTAAGCTTTGCCACAAAACCAAACTATCAGTTGCATTCTCTTGTTCAGAAATTCGCATACCTCCAGTGGCATAAACTTTTGCCGAAACTACTTTACACCGGCTGCTCCAATCAAAACCTTGCCATTTGGGCTTACCATTTTCTAACGCCCCATCGGTTTTGATCAAATCTAAAGTCGCAACCACTTCGTCGGTAACTGCATCGATATCAGCTGGTATTTTACCTCTGTTACTGCGCACTGGATCAGCAAGTGCCGCAACCTTCGGGCCTAGATGTTTTATCAGTTGCGAGCCTGATTGTTCATATATATACAAGCGAGTACCACTACTACCCGCATCGAACATGATATAACAGGTATTTGGGCTTGTGCTTACATGCATATTTGTACAACTGGCCAAGGTTAAAATACCCAAGGCTAGCAGAGCTATTTTGACCATTATTTTTATCAAAAAATCATCCTTTATAATCTGAAAATAACCGCATACCAAATGACTCCACAGATCCCACTGGCTCAAGAGCCTGCGGGCTGGCTAGAGGATTATTAGGTTAGTTGAAAAGTAAACATTAGACCTGCGAGAACAAAGCCGATGCATTTCCATTGGTGGCTTCCCTACAACTTATGATTATATTTCTATGTAAACAAAGCTAAGGCTAAATGACATAGGGTTTAAGCTCTGAATATTGAATAATACACTTATCCTAATTTATTCTAAATTAAAAATAGATGTTTGTTATTTGTTGCTAGCATATTTGTTACGGAGCAACGTATACAGACCACTTGCGACAATAATCACTATGCCAAATAAAGTTAAATTATCAGGTCTTTCGTTAAAGATAGTTGCCCCTATAATTAGTGCGAATACGATCCTTGTATATCTAAATGGAGCTACAACAGAAACATCGCCATTACGCATCGCTATTGTTAACCAATAATAAGCGGTAACCCCAAATGTTGTCGCTGCCAAAATTTTAAGACTAGAGACGATATCTGGCCAAATTAAACCTTGATTAGTCAAATCGTTGCCATCAGAGCCAATATTAAAATACAACATAAATAAGCCTGTTGGGATCAATATAAAGAAACCATAAATACCCAATTGTAAATTTGACAAAACAGGGGATGCGGCGCGTGTTGCTATGTCTCGCCCAGCAAAGCCGAGCATTCCAATAATTGCCAATAGCGACGACATTTCAAAACTTTCAAGGCCTGGTCTTATAATAACTAACACCCCTATAAAACCAATTGATATTGCACACCATCGTTGCCAACCAACACGCTCACCCAAAAATAAAGCGGCTCCCATAACCACAACTAATGGAGTTGCTTGCAAAATCGCGGAGGCACTAGATAAGGGGGTATAAACAAGAGCTAAAGTAAAAAATAGTCGTCCAATCACCTCAAAAACAATTCGTATTAGGACGGGTTGAGAAATTATTTTGGGATGGAAAACTGCTTGGCCACGGCTCAGAGTCATTACAATAAAAGCAAGTGTTCCACCAATACCAAACAACAATAGAATTTCACCTACAGGTACTAAACCTGCGGTTGATTTTATAAACATATCTTCTAGTGAAAAAGCTGCCATCGCCAACACCATAAACAAACTACTTCTCAAATTGCTCACAAATACTTCCAAATAAGAAAATCAAAATCATCAAAAAACTATCAAGTTACCCATCGCAATCTGTCTTTTAAATTTCCAATCGTTAACAAACTACTCTGGCAATAAAGATTTTCGTTTCAGAGGGGATTTTTTCGTTGCTGTGTTTGTGCGAGCAAAAAAAGGAAACTGGCGTGGGATGGATATTATGTCATATTCATCACTTATGAAGTGTCCAATTGCGCATGTTTTTATGCCCTTTTTAGCATTTTATTAATTCTTTTGCTTATCGTTTAAGTTCTTTTCTCATTGGTTTTTTTATTAAGTTGCGGCACCATTTTTCTCAGATTGGAAAATTTGCAAGGAGACATTCTAAATTAGCATTGTTGCGAGGTTAAATACCCCGAGTTCAGGGTGATTTTTAGAGTCCGATAATAAATCATTCATAATTAAAATAAATGCTTCTGTAAGTGCTTTGTAATTGTCTTGTAGCGCGAATGTAAACGCGTGTCGGCCTAACTGTCTGTAAAAAAGGATTATTTACATCGTTGAGTGGTACTTGAGCGTAAAATATTTAATGGGCATACTAATCATTCTTATATAAAAATAATCACTCGAGAATGCTCTATGGATGCGGAAACACGCAGTTATCGACGGTATGTACTGTTTATACTTACCTTGGTTTATGTATTTAATTTTGTCGATCGACAGATTTTGGTCATTCTACAGGAGCCGATCAAAGCTGAACTTGGCCTGTCCGATACGCAGCTTGGTTTATTAACCGGTTTTGCCTTCGCTTTATTCTACGTTGTAATGGGTATTCCGATCGCTCGCTGGGCAGATGTTGGTAATCGCCGAAATATTGTCAGTCTGGCCTTGGTGGTTTGGAGTGGTATGACTGCGGTATCGGGATTGGCGCAAAACTATGTTCAATTGCTGCTCGCAAGGATAGGTGTAGGTATAGGTGAAGCGGGGGCAAGTCCTCCCTCTCACTCGATGCTTTCTGATTATTATGCGCCTGAAGAGCGTGGCGCAGCCATGTCTATTTACAGCATGGGTTTGTATATTGGTATTCTGGTTGGCCTTTTATTAGGTGGTTGGTTGGCCGACAAAATTGGTTGGCGTATGGCGTTTTTTGCTGTGGGCTTACCCGGTATATTGATGGCCGTTGTGGTGCGTTTAACGCTCAAAGAACCCCCTCGTGGTGGCGCTGACATGGTGTCTGATCCTGATGCGGGCGAAAGATATACCTTTAAAGAGACTCTTAGTTACTTATGGGGATCAAAGGCCTTTCGTAATGCCTCTTTCGCTGCTGGTTTTTGTGCCTTTGCGGGCTATTCAACATTAACTTTTATACCTTCCTTCTTAATTCGTAGCCATGCTATGAGTGTCTCGGAAGTGGGTGTTGCCTTGGGCCTGATTATTGGTGTTTCAGGTGTGATTGGTGCCCTCACTGGTGGCTACTTGGCAGACAAGTTAGGCAAGAACGATATGCGTTGGTATATGTGGGTTCCGGGCTTTGGGGCCCTAATTTCGTTGCCTTTTAGTATGTTGGCACTGACCTTAGAGTCGCTGAATGTGGTATTGGTCTGCATATTTATCAGTAATGTGTTTATGTCTTGTTATCTCGGTCCAACCATTGCGATTGCCCATCATTTAGTAAAGCCTTCCATGCGGGCCACAACTTCGGCTATTTTGTTTTTTATTCTTAATATAGTGGGCCTTGGTTGTGGGCCTGTTGTAACGGGTATGGTCAGTGACTATTTGGCACCAGAGTACGGTGTAGAATCGCTACGTTATGCATTGATTTTTTCTAGCCTTGTTGTGCTGATTGCTATTGTTCAATATCTTCGCAGCGGCTCTGCATTATCAAAACATGCCAATGAGGGGCGCCAAGCGGATGCTTGACTTTTAGTCGCCCAAGCCGATGCTTGCCCTCAATTCAAGGCACGCCAATTATTAGGTGAATTTACCATTGGGGAATAAGTTACTTTTGGCGCGGCTTTTTTGAAATGTGACTTTGCACGGAAAGAGCAAAGTCACATTCAAAATTATGCGGATTGGTTTTAGGGGGCTGGATTGCTCGCCTTGGTTAAATAAAATTAAGAACGATACTCTGCATTAATCCGAACATAATCGTAACTAAAGTCGCAACTCCAAATTGTGGCTTTTTGCGTGCCGCGATTAAGTTTTACAGTGATATCAATTTCAGCTTCTTGCATGATTTTTTGACCCGCTTCTTCAGTATAACTATGTGCTCTTCCGCCTTTTTCTGCCACCAAAACCTCTGCAAAATAAAGCTCGATATTATCGACATTAAGATCCGCAAGAGACGCACAATCACGAGAGGCATAACCAATTGCCGCCAGCACGCGGCCTAAATTAGGATCACAAGCAAACATCGCCGTTTTGACTAATGGGCTTTTCGCTATGGCATATCCAATCGCTTTTGCTTCATCATTGGTTAGGGCACTTTCTACATTCACTGTAATAAACTTGGTCGCGCCTTCACCATCTCGTACTATCGCTTTAGCTAAATATTGGGCGCTTTCTAATAAAGACTGAAAGATAACCTCAAATCTTTCATCTTCACGGCTAGTGATTTCTGTGTTTCCGGCCTGACCGGTGGCAATCATAATAAAAGAATCATTGGTCGAGGTATCACCATCCACTGAAATACAGTTGAAAGATAAGTCCGCAATTTGTTTAGTGATCTCATCTAACAATGATTGAGAAATAGCCGCGTTGGTTGCGATAAATCCAAGCATAGTGGCCATATTAGGGTGGATCATTCCCGCCCCTTTAGAAATACCTGTTACTTGAACAGAGTGTTCACCAAGCTGACAAGAAGTTGCGTATGCCTTGGGTGCAACATCGGTTGTCATAATTGACCAAGCAGCTGGGTGCCAGGCATCTTCTGATAAGCGGCTAACAGCTGGCGCTAATCCGGGCAACAACTTATCCATTGGCAAGTGTTCCAAAATAACCCCAGTAGAAAAAGGCAAAATAGAATTAACCGGAACCTGTAATAGGTTTGCCAGATGTTCGCAGGTAGTAATAGCGTCTTGCATGCCTTGCTCACCGGTTCCTGCATTAGCATTTCCAGTGTTGATCACTAAAGCTTTTATTTGAGCAGATTCAGTTAAGTGTTGTTTACAAATATGAACTGGTGCGGCACAAAATCGATTTTGGGTAAAAACACCAGAAACACGGCTTCCATCGGCCACTTCAATCACTAATATATCTTTGTGATTTGCTTTTTTAATATTGGCTTCGGACCAACCTAAACGAACCCCTGGCACGGGTGGTAATATTTGATTTTCAATAGAAGGTAAATTTACAGGCATATTCAATAGATGAGATAATAATAGTTGCCGCGAATACTACTTTTCCTAGTGATGATATGCAAAAGCATTGATAGTTAAATTTAAGTCACGACAACTAATTTCCATTTTAGCTACTTAGGGTGACATACTTTTGTTGATCTCAGCCTAAAAATACCATTAAGTTAATATCAAGCGTATAAGCCCAAGGTCTTATTCCTTTATTTTGTCGACAGTTCTATAGTTAGTACAATATTTCGCCAAAGAGATAAAAAAATGGATTATGTCACTAAACACAAATATTCAACTCAATCGCCCGATGTATACTGGAAAGAACAAGCAGAACTCCTTACTTGGTTTAAAAAGCCAGAAGTAATATTGTCGACAAATAGTGATGATTGGCACGACTGGTATGCTGATGGAGAGCTGAACACAAGTTATCTTGCTCTCGATTATCATATTGAACAGGGACGTGGCGAACAGATAGCGCTTATTTACGACTCGCCCGTCACTAATCAAAAACAACAATTTACTTATCACGAGCTTACTGAGCAAGTTGCCAAATTTGCTGATGTATTGCGTGCACAAGGTGTTGCAAAAGGCGATCGAGTGCTGATTTATATGCCGATGATCCCACAAGCAGCAATAGCGATGCTCGCCTGTGCTCGATTAGGTGCGATACACTCTGTTGTGTTTGGTGGTTTTGCGGCTCACGAATTGGCCGTGCGAATTGATGATGCCAAGCCTAAAGTCATTGTCAGTGCCAGTTGTGGCGTGGAAATTGATAAAATCATTCCTTATAAACCGTTAATTGATCAAGCCATTCTTAGTGCCGCTTTCAAACCTAGTTATTGTATTGTTTTTCAAAGAGATATGCTTAAAGCAGAGTTACAAAAAAATCGCGATTTCAGCTGGCAAGTGTTAATGGCTACTGCCGTCCCTGTGCCGCCAACGCCGCTAAAAAGCACCGACCCGCTGTATATTTTATATACATCAGGCACCACGGGAAAACCCAAGGGTGTAGTGCGCGACAACGGTGGTCACGCTGTTGCCATGCTCTATAGCATGCGGCATGTGTATGGTATGCAAAGCGGTGATGTATTTTGGGCAGCCTCTGATGTAGGTTGGGTGGTGGGTCATTCGTATATTGTTTATGGGCCGTTGCTGGCAGGTTGTAGCACCATAATGTATGAAGGAAAGCCAATTAGAACTCCAGATGCCGGCGCTTTTTGGCGGGTATGTGAAGAATATAAGGTTAAGGCACTGTTCAGTGCGCCTACCGCCTTTAGAGCCATCGCAAAAGAAGATCCAGAAGCTGCATTGATGCAAGACTATGATTTATCTTCATTAGAACGTTTATATTTAGCTGGAGAGCGTTTAGATCCAGCAACCTATCATTGGTTAAAAGAAAAAACCCAAGTCCATGTGATTGACCATTGGTGGCAAACCGAAACGGGCTGGGCAATTGCTAGTATCCCATTAAGTACACAACAGCAAAAAACTAAAGCTGGCTCTGCTGGTTTACCCGTACCTGGCTATAATGTGGAAATTTTAGATGAACACGGCAACCCCACTGAAGCTAATAAGCAGGGCTGTGTTGCCATCAAGTTGCCATTGCCGCCTGGGTGTTTATCGACAATATGGCAGAATTCTGCCCGTTTTAAAGCCGGTTATCTGACTTCTCAACCTGGCTATTATGTTACTGGTGATGGTGGTTACATTGATGATGAAGGTTATTTATTTATCATGGGTAGAACCGATGATGTTATCAATGTTGCAGGTCACAGACTTTCTACCGGTGAAATGGAAGAAATATTAACAAATCACCCAGCTGTTGCTGAGTGTGCGGTAATCGGAATTCATGACGACCTAAAAGGACAAGTGCCATTAGGTCTTGTGGTGCTCAAAAATGGCATTAGTCAAACAAATGAAGAATTGGTCAAAGAGCTTAAAGCGCGGATTAGGGCTGAAATTGGCGGCATTGCCGCGTTAAAAGATGTCTTAGTGGTTGAAAGGTTACCTAAAACCCGCTCCGGTAAAATTCTTAGAAAAACGCTTCGGCAAATAGTTGATGGAGAAGAGGTGATGGTGCCTTCTACCATTGAAGATCTAGAGGTTTTAGCTGAACTTTCTCCTATGTTGAAAATGGTAAGAGATTAAGTAATCTGAACTCGGGAGATAAGTCATACCGTCCAGAAACGCTATTATTGTGCCTATCTTCGTTGAACATGTCGGCAATTGCCGACAACATCGAGTTCAGGTTAGTCATGAATTGGGTGGTAGAAAAATGGCTTAGGGAGGGTAATTTAAATCAATATTGCAGAACCGTTAAGTACCTAGATTAATCCCTATAGATATAAGATTTTTTAGCTTTTGATACATAACTACAACCCATGAGAATTGTCATCCCTACAAACCTCATCTGTAAATTCAAATTCGATCGTTGTATGGACGAATTCAAATACTTTAAGTTCCTTTTGTAGCTGGGTTTTTAGGTTTTTAATATGTGCCACAGTGATCTCAGCATTTAATACAAGGTGCACTGTCATCACACTATGCTCACCGTCTAATGACCAAATATGAAAATGATGTAGTTCTTTTACCTCTGGCTTAGAGGTGAGAATACTTCGCACCTCATGTAACTGTTTATTATCTGGTGTGGCTTGTAAGAATAACAGTATGGTTTCTTTCAAGTTTCGGCCAACGTTAAATAATATAAACAGAGTGAAACCAATGGATAAAATGGGGTCTAATATTGGCCAAGGCTTGAACATCAGTACTATCGAAACAATCAGTACGGCCACCCAACCTAAAACATCTTCGAGTAGATGCCAGTTAAGCACACGTTCGTTGAGTGAGTTACCTTCGCTTAACTTATAGGCAGCAAATCCATTCACTGCGATACCAAATATTGATAGTAATAACATGCCCTCAACGTGGGGCATTTCTGGCTCGATCAGTCTTGGGATCGATTCAAGTAAGATCCATATTGAACCAAGCGTCAGCACCATACCGTTGATTAATGCGCCTAGTAATGAAAAACGTTTGTAACCATAGGAAAAAGTATTGTCTGCCTTTTTGTCACTGAGTTTATTCAACACCCATGCGCTGCCAATAGACAAACTATCACCTAAATCATGAACTGCATCGGCCATGATGGCAGTACTGTTAGTCAACCATCCACCAATGAACTCGATGATAGTAAATACAACATTAAGAAAAAATGCCCAACCAATTCTTCTAGAGGCGTCGCTATTGCTGTCGGTTGCATGATTGTGATTGTGACTATGCATATTTAATTTCTACCAATGGAGTTTGGTTTTGCTGAGATACAGAGGTAAGTCGCAAATTACTCTTCCTTAAGCCAACTGATTATGGTTTCAGTATTTGGAATAGAGCCGCTATGTACTAGTTTTTCATTGACTACAACCGCGGGAGTACTCATGACTTCATAACTTGCGGGCTTGTCTCTTTTGTGACTATGGCTTTAATATCAAGCTCCCCTGCCATTTTTTCGATAGCTTCAGCTGTTTTTTTGCATTTTGTACAACCACTGCCAAACACTAGGATATTTTTCATATGTGATACCTCAAATGATACTTTAAATATAGGGGAGTAAAGCGTTAAAAATCCATTCAACAATGATAAATGAGACTAATAACAGTACAAATAAAATAGCTAATAACTTCCATTGCATTTTCTGATTATTCTGTCGAATGACAAACATATATCTTTCTTAGTTTTTGATACCGACCTGTATCAACATTTTACAGTGACCAGATTTAAGGTATATCTTTGGCTCGCAAGCAATAAATGTGAGCTTAGGGAGTTGCAATAACTGTCTCGCGACTAATTAAAATGGATGGCCTGCTACAATCCTTAATTTATCTCCAATTTGCACCAATATCTGCAAGCCAAAACACTCTACAATTTATTTGAAATTAATATGAGGGTTTTATAAATACATTAAAATGCACTACTGCTTGTTAAAGTGGCTAGCTTGTTTAATTAATGCCCATCCGGCAAACACAAAATTAATCCCTACCATCATACCTAACACCCAACGGGCATTGCCTGAAAGATTAGTCAGAATGATGAAGCCAAGTGCGCAAGACAATAATCCACTTATCAGCAACCAAACCCAAGTTGATGCAGGTCTAAGTTGCAAAGCTAATATAACTTTAAATATGCCTTCTGCAATAAATAAAATAGTCAGCAGTAAGGTTAGTGTTATTAGTCCTTGCAGGGGATTCAATAATAAAGAAAATGCCACCAAGCAATACAACACACCAATGCCTGCTTCCCACCAAAAACGATTAGAACCTTTACTACGTAGCGCATGTATTACCTGAGCGATGCCTGCAAGTAATATCAGCCAACCTAGTATTAGTTCAATAGCTAGGGCGGCAGCCATGGGCACTATAAGGGCTAACACGCCGACCACAAACAAGACAATACCAGTGTTTCTAATGCCTTTAACATGAAGCAGCATAAATTCGTTAAAATTGATTTTTATTTGTTGTTTTTTTGAGTCCAAAATAATCGCCTTTTTGGGTTAGTTTTAGACAGTCAAGGTAGCACAAGATTAATAGGGGCAGAGCATTTACATTGATAGGTACTTATAAAGACATAGAAATTAAATTTTTTGGTGAAGGAACAAAAGATAATCAATAGGTCATTTTTATCACAATTTGGCTAGAAAACGCATTAACTAGTGACTTGTATATCTGATAGTTAAAGTGCGTTTCTAACTGATTGATTTAATTGTGATTTTTGTTGGCCTCATACTTGCTTTCTTCAAGTGAAGCATACAACTCATAACAATGTCATCAGGAGACTAAAATGGACCAAAAAACTAAAACAACATTAGCTAATCTGGATACTTGGAAACGCGGTTTATTTATGGTTGTTTTTACCATAATTTCGGGAGTGGCAAAATTGATTGTAACCTTGGTTGCACTTTTTCAATTTATCACGCTTCTTTTTAAGGGGCTGACTAATGAAGAAATGATACCTTTTGGTCAAAACTTAAGTACCTATCTGTATCAAATTACCTTGTTTTTAACCTTCAAAACTGACGATATGCCATTTCCATTTCGCCCTTTTCCTGATGGCACACCGGAATTAAATATTAATGAGGATAATAAAGAAAATAACGCCACTAATGAGACTACGACAATAAATGATGAAGCGACTGTTGATGTCACAGATGAAATAAGGGCGGTAAAAGATACCAAGGATGATGCAACTAATGGGTAAAACTAATTAGGGGTATTTCGCTTCGTGCTGCCCGATAGTTGTTATTTTAAAATTCAATATGCTGGCTGTTCGATAATTAAATTTTGGACAGTTTAGCCATATTTTAATATTTTGGGGCTAGGTATAGTAAACATTCTAGAGGGCTTAATAAGAAGCATTAAAATGAATTTTAAATTACTAAAAGTGTTGATAACTATTTCTTTATTCAGCACAACTTTACCTGCTATGGCTAATTTAATCACCAATGGTAGCTTTGAAGATAACACTGTGAGCAATGGACAGTGGGCATGGTTTAATTCATCAGGCGTAAACGGCTGGCAAGGAAGTAATATCGAAATATGGAATAATTATTCCATATTTTCAGCGGCCGAAGGCAATCAGTTAGCTGAGCTTAATGCTCATTCATCCAATGGTGAGGCCTTTTCAATATTTCAAACTTTTGATACTACGGCAGGCATAACTTACGATCTTAGCTTTTCTTATGCTGCTCGGAGCAGTAATAATGAAGCATTTATACTTAATCTTTTTGCAGCAGATAACACTGATATGTTATCTCAATTGATTGATGACCACGAAGTTAAAAAATGGAGTCAATATAACAACAGCTTTAAAGCGACTAGTGGAACCACAACTTTAAGGTTTACGTCGGTTTATCCAGAGTTTGCCACAGTAGGAAATTTTTTAGACGATATTAAAATCATCGCATCAACTGCTAATAAGCAATTAGCTGCCGAGGTGCCAGAACCCAGTGGTTTATTTTTAGCCGGATTTGGTTTGTTGTTTATGATGCGCAAAAAATTTAAAGGCAAAATCACTCAAAGAAAATAGCTTGTGAGCAGTTGTGATTGTGTGAAATCGCCTTTTTTGAGGGGGTATAAAAAAACTACGAATAGATCCAAGCAATAAAGCAGTCAGGTTCACTGTTTATTGCTTGGATGCTCGAATTAATTTTGCTACCGAGCTTGCGGTCGCTGTTAGCTCATTATCTTCGTTATAGAGGTGACCTTCCATAAAAGCTGTTTTGTAGCTTTGTTTTATCACCCAGCCTACAACGCGAAGTTTTCCAGCACGGGTTGCCTCAAGGTAAGATGTTTTTATTTCGAGAGATGAGACACTTACAATTTCTTGATCGCCGATAAAAATAGCATGGCTCATGGCTGCATCAAGCATGGCGGTAACAAATCCACCTTGAACAATATCAATTGAATGGCAGAAGTCTTTACTGATATTGAATTCAAAGGTACAAGATGTTTTTTTAGTATCGAAATCTATGAGTTCCCCACCAAGCATTCCAAGGAATTTTGGAGCGCGGTTGTTTATTTGTTCAATGGCCATTTTTTTGTTCTTCATAAATACCTTTATTTTTAATTAATATTGTAAGGAGAATAATGGTGATTTTTGCTCGATGCAACAGACGCTATAAAAAGTGGCAGAGTTGATTCAAACTAACAGCCTGTATATTTTCCTTCTATCTTCTGCTTCTTATAGAAAGAATAAGAAAAACGTTATTGTTTTCATGATTTGTGGGGAAATGACTGAACGGAAAAATGATAAGGAATACGATGCTCAAATTACTCTGCCTTATAATAATCCAGAGGTAATCGATAATTTATTGCTGACAAATGTTCATTTTTTCGATTCTGCAGTCGTAGTTTCTATAGTAGATTGTGTGGGAGCCACCATGACGACTTGATTGCGGCCATTATGTTTTGCCTCATACAAAGCTATATCCGATTGATTGTAAAGGTGCTCAAAAGTACAACCGAACCAGCTTTCTATTATTCCTATCGATAGAGTAATATTCACTGGATTGTTGTGATGATTAAAAGTCGTGTCCATAATTTTACTACGTAATCGGTTTATTATTTCATCGGCTTTTATGGCCGTTGTGTCAGGTAATAAAATACCAAACTCTTCACCACCAATACGCCCAAAATGGTCATACTCGCGGAGTGTCTTTTTTATTAGTGCTGACAATTGACGAAGTACGTTGTCACCCACCTGATGACCATGTTGATCATTAACTTTTTTGAAGTGATCAATATCTAATAAACAAAAGGTAAATGTTTGCTTATTTCTTTTATATCGATTGATTTCAGATTTGACATTGCTAATGAAGCTACGTCTATTAGCAATTTGGGTGAGTTCATCGGTTAACGCCAAACTCGTTAATTGATGAGTATTTTTAGACAGTGTCTGTTCAACGACCTTTTGCTTAGTAATATTTTTTGCTTGTAGCAAGAGTTCGCCAGAGGGTAATACTTGTTCAGACATCAGGAACCAGCGTCCATCAACAAGGTCCACTTCAAATATTCGAAACTCTTGAGCCCGCCTTTTAGTTTGCGCGACCTCTAACCATTGCTCAATATCTGTGGTCTCAATTTTAGGACCTTGCTGGTTTTTAAAGGCAATTCGACATAGTTGATTAAAACTCTTACCAATAATTTGCTCGAAATCAATAAACATCAGATCGGCGTAGGCCTGATTGCATCCTATTAATATATCGTCGGCCGAAAAAATGGCGTATCCATCTTGAGTGACGTTAAGAAAGTCACCTATTCGAGTTGTTAATGTTAAAAATCCGTCTTTCATATTACCTCTAACTGTCTATAAGAAGAATAAACGCTATCCCTAATCGATACAACAAACTTGGATTGTTTAAATGAAGGATCTAGAAAGTGGGCTAGCCCAACTGTCGTCTCGGTTTCTTTTGCGGCATATTTAATGCACCATCATGAGCTAATGTTTATAACGGCAGGCAACTATCAGATGTTTAACTTGTCAATAGTTTGCGCGCTTATCTATATGTCATTTGAAATAGGCTGTTTAACATAAATGATGGGATATAACACAGAGGTTTCACATGCATAAAGCAACAAAAGCAGCGTTAATATCTGCCCTTGTTTTTCCTGGTTGTGGTCATTTTTATTTAAAAAGTAAATTAAGGGGGGCTGTATTTACTTTGTTTTCTGTAGGATGTTTGTATGTATTACTCACCTATGCCGTGCAAATTGCTAATGATATTAGTGAAAGAATAGTAAGTGGAGACATCCCTTTAAATGTAAACAGTCTTATGACTGAAATATCTTCGCAACTTAACGGCAGTGCAGGTGATCCAGCACATATTGCAACTATTCTATTATTAATTTGTTGGGGAGTAGCGATTATCGATTCGTTTATACTTGGTCGTAAATTGATGGTGCCCGTTATAAGCCATTAGGCATTACAAGGTTAAATCAGTTTTTAACTTCTAACTTTTTGTTGTCGATAGTTTATCAATTAATAGACTGGTTAATTTACAATCGCTATGATGCATACAAATTTAACTATCTGATTGTTATGGAGAACACCATGTTTGTTAATTCTGAAGCATTTACTAAAACGGGCTCCCGCCAGCAAGCGATGGGCATAGACTCCCGTAAGGCTTTACTTACTGATCAGTATGGTAATGCAATCGCTTACCCGAAAACGGGTGGTATGATTTCTCCCCAAGAACATCAATTAAAGTCAGGTACCGTGATTTGGCGATTTGCCAGCGGTCACCTAGATGCCCAGCAAGCCATACTTGGTGGGTGGTGGGTAGAAACCGGTGAATTTCAAAAACTTTGCAGTTTTGCCCAACAAAAAAATATACATGTGGCTATGGCGGCAAGAGTTCTTTGTTGTGTCCCGCCAGAATGGAGTGATATGGGCTTGCTAATGCGCGCTAGAGTTGAGAAACCCTTGTTAGCCTATAGAGGTTTAGGTAACAGTGTGTCGGTAGACCACCCCGACGGTTTAGCTAAAGTAAATATGCAACCTCATAACAATATTGCTGCTAGACGATTACATCAATTATTTGTTCCAGGACTAGAAAAAAGTGCTAACCAAACCACTGATCAAGTTATCCCTGGAGCACTTGCACTAGAGCGCACTTGGAAAATTAGTAAAGAACAAGCAAATGGTGGATGGATTTATATTTAAAGGTTTTTTGAAAACTTTTTTGAACCCCCCTTTGTTAAAAACCATAATGTTAATTGGGAAGCGTAGTCAGAATTAAATGTATCTACGTTTCCTTTTATTTTAGTGGTACTTCTTAATGGCGGGGATTAATGTTTGTTGTAAAATTAATTTTTATCAAAGCAACATTATGAAAGAAGATCAGGTTAAATTAGCCTGATCTTCTTTCTGCTTTTAGTTAAATCATATCTTTAAAACGATTTGTCATGTTTAAGTCAATAGGGTTGGCAAATCCGGGAATACGAATTTCTTGATCTGTCATTTGAATTTCATTCTCGTCTATAAGATCCTGACCAAAATGATAAATGGTATCAAAGTTACCTTGGCTGGCTGATAGGTCATAAGCATTCGCTTTTTGGCGAACTTGTTCGCGGCGTGACTCATAACTGGCAATATCTTCAGCGCTGTAACGCTTGGCTAGCATGGTATTGACAACTTGTGGTGATAATAAGGTAGCAGTTGCATTGTTGCCGCCAAAGCCTTTGGAGTTTAGAAACGCCACGTCGACATTACCAGCGCCTTTATCTATATCTGTTAATGAAATGTTCAAGCGTTCATCAAAAACATCGTCTGCTACTTTATCTATGGTTTTAATACCTGGAATTAATCCATGTTTAAATACCCCTAGACTCACTACTAGCTGTTCGGCACTAGCGGGTGACAACGGATGGCCCACATAAGCTTTTGCTGCAGTGACGGGCCAATTTTGAATATCAAAGATCTTAGCAACTTCATGAAATATACGCGATTCTGTGATGCGGTTGGCAGGTGTACTTGAACCATGAGCTTGAATAAATGAACGCTCGCGAACAGACTCGTCACCAACAATAGCACGGGCCGCAGATACGGCTTTAGCCATAGTGATGTAGTTGCCTGGACCGGGCGCGGAGATGGATTTTTTGTAGCCATCAGCATTAATAAATACATCACTAACCGCGCCATGAATGTCAGCACCTAGTTCTAAGGCTAATGCATCGTCCATTAACACCACGTATTGGGTAGATTCAGCTATGGTAAAACCACAATTTTCTCCGAAAGGACGACTGGCTCGGCGGTGATCAACAGTTTCGGTTTTGTCTAAACGTTTTAAATTGTCTTCACTGGCAAGTGCGCCCATGGTGGCATAGCCATCAATTATTTCTGGCAATATCGGTGCTTCTGCATTGCCTACTACTGCCACTCGGCGCTTGCCATTTTTTATATCTTCAATAGCGGCACTGAGATTATAGAGGAAGCTGGCACAGGCTCCGACTATTGCACTAGTGTGGCCAACGCTGCCAAGTACATAGGCATTTACAAAGTCAGCTGGCATAGTGTTTAGACCTAAGGGGCACTGCTTAGTGCTCACTCGGCCACCCTTTAGGCGAGACTGCAGCATGCCACCAAAGCCGTTCTCATCCAGTTGCGACATAGCATTACTGGCGTAGACACCTATTTCATCTGGCTTGACGGCATCAACTACCGTTTTCCATTCTATGCCTAATGAACGAATGGCGTCTGATGCCCCCATAATAGCCATTTGTAAGGCGCGAGGGTGAAAGCGGGCATTGTAGTGATCTGCGGGGTTAAATCCGCTTGGGAGTTGTCCAGCGACCTTTACTGAACATTCACGATAACTGTCAGTTTTGAATTCAACATCGCCAAAAATTTCAATTTTAACGTTGTCTTTATCGATATCACTTATCTGCCAATTGGAAGGCAAAGGATCAGGCAACTGTTTTCGAGTTAATTCAAAACAAATACCTTGTTTATCAGAAGAGCGCATAGAGATATTTTTCTGCCAATGTACGGCGTCAACATCAAAGTGACTTTTTTCAATTTTACGAATAAGTGTGGAATTTAAAATTTGCTCGGAAAAACGCCCAACCACTTCTTCTGGAGTCAGAGATTGTTCGTCGCTATCAATAAAAATACCGTTTTCGCAACGCACTAATTGCATCATTGTGGCCAAACCAAGCAGGGTTTCTTGGCGTTCATTGTTAGGTAAACTCTCTATCACCATACGTTTGTAAGCGTGATGAAATGAACTGCGCCCGGCGGCATTAAAACCACCAAATCCAACGATAACGGGTAATGAAGACATAGGTAAAATACCAAAAACTTGAATGAGCAGCAGTGTAAAGCCTTGGTTTGTGTTCTGGCAGGGTTATATTGGCCATAAGTTCTGGTGTTTTAGCCAGTGTTTCGATATCTTTAGGTAATACTTAGTAAAAATGACTCAACACTTGTGCATAAAATTACTTTTTTACTTTGCGACAATATGTTGGCTACCAGCACGACCTTGCCTTTTGAAATGTTACGTGCCGCCGAAAGTGCTGCTCGTGCTAAAGGTGGCAACCAGGTTGAAGCTGTGCAAATTCAAACTACAGCGATAAACAAACAACCAGTAAAAACCAGTATTGGTTTTTCATTATTTCCCGATACTGATCTGGAAGAGGCGGGCAACAGCGATATTATTTACTTGCCAGCACTGTGGCGAAACCCTCGGCCAATAGTGAAAAAACACCCAGAACTTTTAGAATGGTTACGCAAGGCCTATGAAAATGGTGCG
>TARA_R110002153_G_scaffold44856_4_pt1 | contig 22541 bp, 25 predicted proteins | sample TARA_R110002153 | Tara Oceans TARA_R110002153 (sample SAMEA4398193) | marine metagenome | biome: Polar Biome; feature: [SRF] surface water layer (ENVO:00010504); material: water (ENVO:00002006), including particulate matter (ENVO:01000060) such as... | depth 5 m | reverse complement strand
GATGCATTTGAAGAGAGAGGTGATGAACAATCAGATCGTATAGCAAGTCATCTAAATATGGCTATTGAACTTATACAAGATGGGGAGTCTAAATCCGCTACCTCACATCTTAAAAAATTCAACAAGGAGTGCCGTGAAGCACTTAGGGAATTAGGAGAATCAGTTAATGAAGGCATGTCTAAGGAGGTATTATATAGTCAAATAAGAGACATTATAGACTCTTTAGATAGTGGTGAGTCAGATGGTATTCCTCTCGATAATGAAACTGAAATGTTACTCCAACAAGAACTTCGTAGATTAAGAGGAATGCTTAAATCTATGAAAGAGAGCACATCACTAGAAGAAATTTACACCCAAATTTCAGAAGCTAAAAATTTTGGATTTTTTAGTAATGAAGAAGGAAGCACAGGTAATTCTATAGTATCTGAAGCTTTTGATGATTATGAAATGGCAGTTGAAAGAGCTTTTCAAAATCTTATAAATAAAGTTAACACTGCTATTAATATAGGTGGTAGTGGTGGTACTGATACTGAAGTTAGGGAAATGGTTATGTACCATTTTGATAAAATCCAAGACCAGATTACTACTACTGATCTCATTAATTCAACCTTTCGTAAGTAATGCCTACTTATACTAGAACACAATTACGAGATGGGGTTAATGCGGATGCTAATTTAACAGCAGCTACTTATAATTTCTCTTTGGTTAATAACAGTGGTAATAGTTATTTTATTATAGAAGGTCAAAATGATGAATTTCCCTTTACTAAAGCCTCTATTAATACACCTGTAAATTGTTCATTTGTAACTGGTTCAAAAAATGCTGGGTTTTCTGTAAGTGGAAATTCTACAGCTACCTTTAATTTAGTAGTAACTGATACTATCAATGTTAATGATATTAAGTTTAAAGCTACTAATTCCCTAATTTATTCTTTAGGAGATACTACAGCTTCAGGATCCATATTTGGTATCGAAGCATCATATTAAAATTTCTTAAAAACTTCCGCGGAAAAATTTGGATGTGCAGGACTCTGTTCGTATATTTACGGGGTAAGGTTGCGGCAGCAGCCAGAATTAAAAAAGAAATCTTAAATTAATAAATTATGAGTGATTTGATGTTTGATTCCAAAGTTGATACTGGGTTTATGACCCGCGAGCAAATTAAAGAAGCTTGCCCCGTTGTTTTTACTGAAACTCCTAGTGCTGAAGTTTCAAAACACTATACACACATCCCCACAGATCGTGTTATTGACGATATGGAAAAATTGGGATGGGGCGTTATTACAGCCCAACAAGTTTCCGCACGAAAAAAGGATACTATGGGTTTCCAAAAACACATGCTCGTTTTCCGCCATCCAGATTTGATGGTTGAAGGAAAAGATGGAGATAATGTTTGGCCTCAAATTATCATGACTAACTCACATGATGGTAAAAATTCTTTCACATTCCAAGCAGGAATGTATCGATTTGTATGTTCTAACGGATTGGTAATTGCAGACCAAGAGTTTGGAAAGATGAAAATACGCCATATGGGTTATGATTTTGATACTTTGCGTGGAACCATTAGTGAAATGGTTGAAAAGCTGCCCCTTACAGTTGAAAGTATGAATCAGTTTAAGAAAACTGAACTTACTAAGCCTCAAAAATATGATTTGGCTCGTAAAGCACTTGAAACACGATTTAAGGTGCAGAAAGATCAAAAAGTTGATCAAATTTATAAAATTGATTTGGACACTTTCCTAACCCCCGTCCGTAAAGAGGATGAAGGAAATGATTTGTGGAGTGTATTTAATCTTGTACAAGAACGTGTAGTCACAGGAGACTTTGATTATGTTTCCGGTGCTAAAATGCGTAAAGCTCGTGAGATTAAGAACTTTAAGCAAGACTTAGATGTAAATCAAAAGCTCTTTGAAGTTGCAAAAGAGTTTGCAGCATAAAGAGTTGCTATGTTGTTTGAGGGGGGAGTTGCCGCTCCCCCCAATAACATAAAATCATATATTATGAGTCTTAAAAAAAAATATACCTCCCAAAAGAAAGAGCTTATTAATAAGCTTAAAATTGGAAATGAAACTCGGGTTCTTAAAATAGAACTTATAGAAACTTCTAAAGTTAAAAATCATTACATTTACGAATGTGAGTATTTTGATAAAGAGAATTTACTCCACACTTACATAATTGCAATAGACATTGAAGACGCTATGATGCGACTTTCGGAAATGACTAAAATTCCTAGTACAACTACACGTCATTTTATTTTAGGTAATGAAACACTTTATAAGCATGAAAAATCAGACAATTGAAGCGGTTATGGAAAAAGCAGAAGAATGGGGGCTAAGATCCGAAGTAAGGGCTGAAGCAATGGCTCTCATCAAAGAAGATCCAACTTTAGACACAGGTTCTGCGTATATTATGGCTGCTCGTGATTGGGATGTGCTATGAATTATTGGACATATAACACGAGTTATAGCGGTTTAAGAATTGCCTATATTTATAATCATGGAACATCGATTAATAAAGGCTCTGAAAAAACAGGCGGAAGCAGACAGAGAGGAGGCATTACTTACCCTAGAAACTTTACTACATTCACCTGCGGGGATTGGGGAACATACTTCAGGTCACTTTCTTGAAGAAGGTCAAAAAGCCCTTCAAAAGTTAACAGATGCCGAAGACCAAATTGAGACTTTAAAGTTGCATTTTGGACATTAATAAAATTTTTGGGGCATTTGATTCATCTTCTAGAGATGATAGTTGGGGAAAGGGTTATGATGGTGTAAAATATGGTCTTCCCCCTCAGATTAGTGAAAATCATCCTCGATATTTTATTAAAATGTTCCAGAAACTTATTTTAAATTACACAGGATATAGTGATAAAATTATAGATTTTTTTGGAGAAGCGGATCCTGAATTAGATGTTGGGGAAGTAAAAAGAGCAGGTGAAAATATGTTATATAATAGAGCATATAATTATTTGTTAAATATAGATATTCGAGATGAATATCATGGAAGAATATTATTTGAAAATGCAAACCCCGGATTAGAAGAAGCATTACAAAGAACACTTTTCTTTTTTGAAAATGAAGAAGAATATGAAAAGTGCGCTATTCTTAAAAAATACCTTGATTTCTTAAATTTTTCGTCGTAACTTCGATAACAAAACATAACAAACATGTACTACAGACAACACATTGTAAAAAAGCTTGAAAATCTTGAAGCTAAATTAAAGCATATTGAATTTTATAACGGGAGGGGAGATAGACAGGAGCTATCTAAAACTAGCCAAATATGTGAAGAACTAATTGAAGAGATTAAATCAACAATTGAGAGAGAACCTCGCACACATAACGAACAAAACCGAGTATAATGCTTACAGCCGAACAAATTAAGAATAATTGGGAAGAGTTCTGTGAGAACATCCATAAGCACATTGTTGGGGGAAGGAAGGAAAAACTCCTTGGATTTTATGATAAGTACGCTGAGCGTATTATGATAATGCCGGCCGCCCATAAAAAAGAATACCATAATTCATTTCCAGGAGGATATGTTGAACATGTTAATAGAGTAGTACGTTGTGCTCTTAAACAATGTCAATTGTGGGAAGAAGAAGGAGCAGATATGACTACTTTTACTATAGAAGAATTAGTATTTTCTGCTATTAATCATGATTTAGGTAAAATGGGTAGTGAAGAGCATGAATCTTATATTCCCCAGACAGATAAGTGGAGGAAGGATAAACTAGGAGAAGATTACATGTTTAATAAACAAGTTCCATTTGCCTCAGTTCCCGATCGAGGTTTATTTATGCTTCAATCACATGGTATTCGATATACTTTTAATGAAATGTTAGCAATTCAAACTCATGATGGTTTATATGATGAAGCTAATAAAAAATATCTTTTTTCATACATGCCCGAACAAAAACCACGTACATCCTTACCATTTATCCTCCATCAGGCCGATTTAATGGCAGCTCGTATTGAATTTGAACGAGAGTGGCTACCTAAATTTAAAAATCCCGTGCCCCCCCAGAAGGAAAATTTTATATTGTCCACAGAATCTAAAAAATCAACAAAGGACAAAGCACTCTCCCAAATTCAGAGTAAAGGTCTTAAAGATTTATTTGATAAATTATGATAGAAACAATCGTTATCAGCACATTAGGGGCATTAGTTGTAATCTTAGGATATACAACTTTTAACCTCCTAAGAAAAAATGAAAGGCAAGAAGATATACTAGCAGGGTATATGAAGTATCTTGACCAACTTAGTAAAATGATAGAACTTTCTGATGAAAAGCTTAAGAAAATCGACGAACGTGGGATTTTTAAAAATGATGATGAAGTTGGATTTATATTCCAACAAATTAAAGAACTTCAGAAGGTTCTATCCAACTTTAGGATAGACAAATTATGAGCACATTACCCCCTAGAAAAAGGAAGAAGAAAACCAAAAATATGTATTTTACCCAGGATACAGAGGATGCTATTGTTAGATACAATGGCTCTTCTGATCCCGAGGAAAGAAGTAGAATTTATCAAAATGGTATCCATTATGGGTTTTTTAAACTTACCGAAAATATAATCCATACTTTTAAATTTTATTATACAGAAGTAGATAATATAGAACATCTACAACATGAAGTAATAACATTTTTATTAAGTAAAATCCATTTATTTGATCCTACACGAGGGACAAAAGCATTTTCATATTTTGGTACAATTGCTAAACGGTATTTAATTATACAAAATACCCAAAACTATAAAAAAAGAGTAGATAAAGCACCAGTTGAAGATCTCCATCACAGTTTAAGCCATTCTTATGATATGGATTACAACCCTATGGAAAAGGATGACTTATCGGATTTTTTAGATGAATACTTAGAGTATTGTACTAATAATATTTATGATTTATTTCCTAAAGAAAAAGATGCTAAAGTTGCAGATGCTATCTTAGAAATTTTTAGAAAAAGAGAAAGTATAGATATTTTTAATAAAAAAGCTATTTATCTCTATATTAGAGAAATGGTAGATGTTAAAACTCCTCATATTACCCGAATAGCAGATCAATTAGGTGTTATTTTTAAAGATAATTTTATCTTTTATAAAGAATATGGGTATGTAGATTTTGATTAATTTCTATATTTATAACCATGGGACAATTAGATAGAAACATATTTGGTAAGAAAAAATTTTCCGATATTTTAGAAGAAATTTATACCAACCAAAAGAAAAAAGAAGAACAAATCTCAACCTTAATATCAGAATTAAAACCTTTAATTCAAGATATTGGGGATGCTACTCTTGTTGTTCCTCTTCTTAAAGAATATCTAGAAATTTCTGTTAAAAATGATGAGCAACTTATTAAAATGGCTACTATCATTCAAAGAGCTGTTCAAAGTGATGTGGGAGATGATGGTAACTTTGGTATGACCGAAGATGAAAAGCAACAGTTATTAAATGAGGTAAAAAAATTCGGGGAGGATAAAAAGAAAAAATAATGCCCAATCAATTTTATGGTGTCTCCGCTCTTACAAGAACTAATGAACCCTCATCTAACATACAATCAGATAGTGGGAAAGATATTTTATCTGTTAGAGTTAAAGATATTATATTAGATGATTCCCATCCCGAATTTTTAAATTATGGTGAATGGAATGGGGTTGGTACCATTTTTTTTGATTTAGTAGATTTTCCTTTCGGGGATGAAGTTGCTAATACTGCACGTCCTTTATATTCTAATAATAAATTTTACCCTTTAATAAATGAGTTAGTATCTTTAGTTTTTTTAGCGTCTACCGAAACTCAAACTAATACTAATAGTACAGAACCTTATTATTTCCCACCTATTAATATATGGAACAGTCAACACCATAATGCCCTCCCAGATCCTACAAAAGAAATTTCAGAAGATACAAAAAAAGATTATCAACAAGCCGAGGGAGGAGCTGCTCAAGATGTAAGAAGAGTATATGATAATTCAACAGATATTAATCTAGGGAAGGGTTTTAATGAACAAATTAACACCCACCCCCTATTAGTTTTTTCCGGAGATAATTTATTTGAAGGAAGATGGGGTAATTCTTTTAGATTAGGTAGTGTAATAGAAAATAATATAAATTATCCTATTACTATTATAAGGAATGGTCAACCACTAGATACTAGTGAAGAGGGTTGGGTGCCTATTAAAGAAGATATAAATAAAGATATTTCTTCTATACACTTAACCGACATCGGACCTTTAGCTCTCCAAGCATCCAGCATTTCATATAATAGCTACTCCACCATTCCTGAGGGGATTACAGAATATAGTCAAAATCAAATAATCTTAAACTCAGGAAGACTTGTATTTAATTCTAAATCAAGTGATATTTTATTAACTTCTAATAAAAGCATTAATTTAAATACTCCTACAACAGTTAATATTGATTCAAAGGAAACTTATATTGCCTCCGAAAAAATTTATTTGGGTGATAAACAAGCAACAGAACCTATCCTTAAAGGAGATATAACTATAACACAGTTTAATTCAATCATTGATAGTTTAGTTCAATTTTTTACGGTATATGGAAAAGAACCTTCCCCCTATAAACCGGGTTCAACTCCTTTATCCAATAGTATAGTAGGTACTTTAAATTCTGCTAAAGCTACTTTAAATAAAGCGGGCCAAGGAGGAGCTAAATCAGATAGAAATTTTACTAAATAATGGCTAGTGAATTTTGTAAAATACCGCCCTCAGATGATACTCAATTCATTTTAGGTCAACTCCCTGCTTTACCTAGTATAAATCAAATTGTTGATTTAATTAATATAGAAGTTAATAATTTAAAAATTAAATATATTAATAAAATAAAAGAAATTTTATTAAGCTTTGCAGAAGGGATATGTCCTACACAACAACAAATTGATAAATTTATTAGGACGCGGAATAATATTGTAGAACAATTGACTAAAGTGTATATAAAAGTAGATCGATTATCTAATAATATTTCTGGTGTTGCTAATTTTTTATCGCTAGTATTAACAGGTATAAAAATAGCTAGTGGGATAGTAAGAGGAATTACCATAGGAGGAGCTGCGATTCCTTTTCCACTTCCCACTGCTGTTAATTCTGTAGTAGAAGGAGCTCAAACTGAAATAGAGAAAGCTAAGTTTAAAACAGATGGTGCTCAAAAATTAGTTCCTATAGCAGGAGGAATCATCTCAGCTAGTATAGCTATAAGATTATTTGTTAATGCTTTAAGAGAATTAATATGTGCTATAGAAGCATTAGATGTCTCATTAATAGAGTGTTCAACTCCTCCTATAGTTGATGGAGTTGCTCCCACTCAGATTGAAATAGAAAATTTTAGGGATGAAATTAGGGGAAGTTTAACCCCCATCCCTTCAGATGTAATAGAGTTTATAGAACAAGATGTAGTTGCACAAGAAGAAAGTTTAGGTGGGATTATTTATAGAGGATTTTCATTTAAAATAGAAAAAGTACCTTTTTCATCTACAGTAAATAGATCTAGAGCACTTGCCCAAAATTCAAATGGAATTACTTTACTTAAAACCGAACTTTCATTTACTTCTACTCCAGATATTTTAATTGAAGAATTAAAATTAAAAATAGATCAAGATAATTTAAGAGCAGAGTAATTAAATATTTATAAAAGATGAAATCAACCGTATTAAAATCGTTAATTAAAGAAGCAGTTAAAGAAGCAATTCAAGAGGAAATAAAAGATATTTTACTTGAAGCCGTAAAAGCTCCTAAACAAACTGTTAATGAAAATGTACAACCTCAACAGGTTGTTGAAGGCCCCGCTATGAGTTCAAATGAACAACGGGCAGCATATAAAAATATAATGGGAGAAATGTCATCCCAATTTACTTCTCAAAATGTCTCCAAACCCTTTAACCCTGTAGGGGGTGCTCCCGGGTTAGATTTACCTCAAGGAGAGGTTAATATGAACCAGATAATGGGTTTAATGAACAGTAAATAATGGCAATTAAGCAAACCAACATATTTCCCATTGATGAACAACCACGAAATGCGGTTGGTGTTGCTTATCCTTTTTCATCATTTGCAGTAAGTGGGTCTTCCCCATTTAAATTAAATTATACTACACAAGATCAAATTAAATCTAATTTAACTTTATTTTTTACTACAAATCAAAATGAAAGGCCCTTAAATCCTAATTACGGAGGGGGGTTAAAAGATATTTTATTTGAGCAATTACAAACTGAAACTTTTGAAATAGTAGAAAAACGAATTAAAGATAATTTATCTATATATTTCCCTGAGGTAAAATTAAAGAATTTAGAGGTTTTAGAAGATATAGACAATAATACTTTAAAAGTAATTATGTCATATGTTGTTTTTAACAATAATGAAGATAGTTTAGAAATAAATTTTAATGTATAATGGCTAAAGAAAGTAAAGATATAAAATATATTAATAAGGACTTTGATACTTTTAGAAATAACTTAACCCAGTTTTCTCAAACTTATTTTCCTACCACATATAATGACTTTAGCCCTAACTCCCCAGGGTCTTTATTTATGGAAATGGCTTCTTATGTAGGGGATGTTCTTTCTTTTTATTTGGATAATCAAATTCAAGAAACATTTTTACAATATGCCCGTCAAGAACCTAATTTATATGAATTAGCTTATATGATGGGTTACAAACCTAAAGTAACTAGCGTTGCTTTAGTTGATGTAGAAATTTACCAAACTGTCCCCGCAAAAACCGTAGCCTTAACACAAGTCCCAGACTATGATTATGCTCTTTTAATATCAGAAAATTCCGTAGTAAGCTCTACATTAGGTTCTAATATTACTTTTCTTATAGAAGATTCAATAGATTTTACTGTTTCTTCTTCTATCGATCCCACTGAAGTTTCAATTCAAACGGTTACAAACGGTGGGCAAGATGTAGATACTTTTTTATTGAAGAAAACAAGAAAAGCGAAATCATCTACTATTAGTACCTTAACCCAAACTTTTACTGAGGTAGAACGTTATCCTACTATTACAATTAATGATTCTAATATTGTAGGTATTTTAGATATAGTAGATAGTGATGGGGATAACTGGACTGAAGTACCCTATCTTGCTCAAGAAACAGTATTTAAATTTATAAAAAGTACTGATAACTTGGTTCCTTATAAATTAAATTTAACTAAAGTTCCTAGAAGATTTGTAAGTCGTTTTAAATCTAAAACACAATTACAAATTCAATTTGGGGCTAGTACCGATTCTTCAAATGTAAATGAAGTGATCACTCCTAACCCTGATAATATTGGTATAGGTTTACCATTTACTCAAGATAAAATATTTACGGCTTTTGATCCTCAAAACTTTTTATTTACTAACACTTATGGTATAGCTCCTGCTAATACTACTTTAACAATAAGATATTTAACTGGGGGTGGGGTTAATGCTAATGTAGAATCTAATTTACTTAATTCCCTAACCGGAACTATTAAATTCCAAAAAGATAATTTAATTAATGGCACTGCTCAAACTGTATTTGATTCTTTATTAGTAACAAATCCTAAAGCAGCAAGTGGGGGTAGTGATGGTGATTCCGTTCAAGAAATAAGAAATAATTCACTTGGAAACTTTGGAGCACAGTTAAGAACTGTTACTCCTCAAGATTATCTTACAAGAGCTTTAAGTTTACCTTCTGATTTAGGAGTTGTTTCAAAAGCTCATATTGAATCCCAGAAAGCAGAAAATTCTTCATTAAATTCTTCTCTTTTAGATTTATATGTATTAGCTTATAATTCTGAGAAGCAACTCATTAATGCTTCATCTGATTTAAAAAGGAATTTATCTACCTATTTATCCCAATTCAGAAGTGCTACGGATTCTATCAATATAAAGGATGCTTTTATAGTTAATATAGCTATAGATTTTAGTGTAATAATATTACCTAATTATAATAGTAATGAAGTAATATTTAATTGCATTAGTTCACTCCAAGATTATTTTAATATAAACAACCAACAAATTAATCAACCTATTTTATTAAAAGATATTTCTATAATGCTTGACCAAATAGAAGGGGTACAAACTGTTGATACTGTAGAAATAAGAAATAAAAATGGGGGAAATTATTCTCAATTTGGTTATGATATAAAGGGAGCAACTCAAAATAACATAATATACCCTTCTATAGACCCCTGTATATTTGAAGTAAAATTTCCAAATACAGATATTAAAGGAAGAGTTAGAACATTTTAATCATGGCTGTATATAAACTATTCCCAACTAAAGACTCAACTATATATTCTAGATTCCCTACAAAAAATACGGGATTAGATTCTATTATTGAAACTTCTACTGATACGGATGCTCATCTTAGTAGATATTTAATCCAATTTTCTCAAAGTGAAATAGATTCTTTAATAGATAATAGGGTTGCATCCGCAACTTCTTCTTTACAAGTTAATTTAAAAAATTATATAGCTAATATAGAAAATCTTAATACTGATACTACTTTAGAAATATTCCCAATATCAGGATCTTGGGGTATGGGAACTGGGAAGTTTAATAATGAACCTCAAACAACCAATGGGTGTAGTTGGGTATACAAAACTTATTCGGGTGCTAATCCTTGGACCACAACTGGCTTTCAATCTTATTCAACAGGTTCTTATAATACTGTTACAGGAGGTGGTGGGGGAACATGGTATACAGGTTCTGCTCTTGGTTTAAACGTTACCCAATCTCAGGTATATGATTATACTAGTAATAAAGATTTAAATGTTGAGGTTACTAACACAATTAAAACCTGGTATAGTCAATCTAAAGCAATAACTTCTGATGGGTTTTCTAATGATGGGTTTATTATAAAACAAAGCAAAACTGATGAAGAGGGGGGTTTATATAAACAAGCTTCTATAAAATTTTACTCAATAGACACTAATACAATATACCCCCCAGAATTGCAATTCCAATGGGAGGATGTAATATTTAATACAGGTTCATCTAGTATTCCTATAATAGAAAATTCAGAATTAGTAGTATCTTTAGATAATAATCCTGGGGAGTTTAGGAGGGATAGTGTTCATAAATTTAAGATTAATTGCCGCCCTCAATTCCCAACAAGAACTTATCAAACTTCATCAATTTATTTAAACCAAAATTATTTACCTATTTCTTCATCATATGCTGTTAAAGATTTAGATACTAACGAATTTGTTATAGATTTTGATAATGATTATACTAGGATTAGTGCTGATGCTACTAGTAGTTATTTTGATTTATATATGAAAGGTTTAGAACCTGAAAGATATTATCAAATTTTATTAAAAGCACCTATAGGAAATGAAGTATTAATTTTGGATAATAATTATTATTTTAAAATAGTTAACGGATGAATCAAAGAATAAATTTAAATAGAAAAGTTTATAATAAAAATGATTATTTAAAAACTATTGATACTTCATTTAATGAACTACTTTCGCTTCCTCCTATAGTAGAAGAAGATACCATTACAGTAGAACAATTTTTTGAGTATTATAATCAATTATTTTTTGACATCCCTAAAACTGGGATTAATTCTCATAATACTCTGATCCAACAAAGCTCAGAATATGTGGGTGATGAGCAAACCAATGGAGAAATAAATGCTCTTGTTGTGGAAATTAATTCTTTAAGAACTCAACTACTTCAATCTCAAACAGATTTAATAGAACTTCAACAAGCTAATGCTGAATTAGCACAAAACACATTTAATGGCTGAGGTTACAGTAAATAAAATATCAACTGATATAGTAGAAAATTATTCGGAACAGGATTTAAATTTAATTTCATCTTTTGATGTTATTTCTCAATTCCAACCTAAAAGTGATTTAGTTGAATTTTCTATATACAATGAACAAAATCTTTTTGAGTTTATTAATTATAATTATATTGATTATACTGTAACTTTAGATTATAATACTAAAAAAGATGCTATTTCTACAGTTAATGTAGATCCTGAGAAAGATTTGATTAAGAATGGATATGAACAGGGGAATTATACTGTAGTATATAACTTTATTAGAAATCAAATCTCATCATCTCAAGATAATCCTTTTTATATAAAAGAAATTAGCTCAGATAGAACTGAAATAAGAATTGCAAATAATAATATCTCGGATTCGTTATTAGAAAAATTAGTTAATGATTTTAGAGATGAATTAGAAAATTCTCCTTATTTTGAAGATTTTGAATTAAACTTTGGGAATAATAATATATTTTTAGCTAATAATATACTAATTGATAATACATCTCAAGATCAATATACAGTTTTAATAAAACTATATGAACCTTTAGATTCACAATTTATAATTAAAGATACTTTAGTTATTATTCTTCAAACTGCCGAGGAAGTATCTTATAATGTTAATTTTCCTCCCCAAGTAATACCTGTTCCTTTACCTACTAGTTTAAGAGGTCCTAATTTTAATTTAAACCAAGCTGATTTAACTAATAATTCAACTGTTTTTATTGATAAAGCTACTTTATCAAATTCAAATAATAGTAATGATTTATTTTCGGGGTCTTTTTATCAATTAAAAAATATCTTAAATAATAAAGGGATTACCCCTAATATTGACTATTCGGATTTTAATGATTTTATCTATTTTTCTTCCGCAGAACAAAGAGTTAGAAATTTTTATTATAAAGTAGATCTTATTGAAAATTATTCATCTGAATTAGGATATTTAGATGCTGTTACGGGGGCGCAAAAATCAGGTAGTGTAGCTTATTATCAAAACTTAATAGAAAATGTTATAGAAAACTTTGATGAATTTGAACATTACCAATACTATTCATCAGGTTCTCTTAATATATATCCTAAAACTAATACTACTTATCCTTATGTTTTAGCTAGTACAGGAAGTACTGAAGCACTTAGTTGGTTAGAAGACCAAGCAACTAACTCAGGATCAGCATATGATTTAGAAAATGTTGATAGTTTAGTAAATTCTCTTCCATCTTATGTACAAGATGATTCTAGAAATATTCAATTTTTATTGTTTATGGATATGATAGGACAACATTTTGATGATATTTGGGCATATACTAAAGATGTATCTAATAGATTTGATGCTGACAATAGATTAGCATATGGTATATCAAAAGATATTGTAGCAGATGCTATCAAATCTATGGGAGTTAATTTATATCAAAACAACTTTTCATCAGATGATGTTTTATATTCATTAACAGGAATTAACCCCGGAGGAGGAACTACCTTACCTACGGGATCTTATCTTATTGAAAATATAGTATCTGCTTCTAATGACCCTAGTATTCCTGATAATATTAATAAAGAAATATATAAAAGGATATTTCACAATTTACCTTTATTATTAAAACAAAAAGGTAGTATTGCAGGTTTAAGAACTCTTATCAATACTTTTGGTATACCTGATACTATTTTAGGCATATCTGAATTTGGAGGAGAAGAAAAGAAAATAAACTCTTATAATTATTTTCAAAATAAATTTAACTATAGTGTATACAATAGTGGTTCTAGTATATCTAACGCTATAAGTGCTCCTTGGACTTTAAATACAGAATGGGATTCTTTTAGTGATAACCCTCAATCTTTAATCTTCAGATTTAAACCAGATAATATTTTACCTGAAGGGGATGAGTATAGTTTAGTTAATTTTAAAGATGGGGAACCTTTTCATATAACTTTAGCTTATACAGGTTCAGGTTATACTAGTAGTTCATATGGTGGTTCCATCCCTTCATCTTCTAATGATTATGCTACTTTAACTTTATGGGATAATACTACTGAATTAGCAACTTTAAGTGCTCCTTTTTATAATGGGGATTGGTGGGATGTTTTAGTTACAAGAACTGGGGTGGCTACTAATGCTACTGTTGATTTTAGAATTGCAAACTCCATATATAATGGAAGTGATGGGTTTGAAATTGGGTTTACTACAGGTAAAACTGTAGTTGATACCTTTGCGAGTTGGATATCTACTATAGGCACACCTATCCTCTATATTCCCGCTAAAGATCAGAATGGATTAACATTAGGAGGGGATGTATATTATGGTTTAACAGGTTCTTTTCAAGAAGTAAGATTTTATAATGAAGTTATAGATGAATTTACATTTCTTGATTATGCTATGAACCCTTATTCAATTAAGGGGATAAATTTTTCATCTTCAGCAGATAATTTAGCATTTAGAGCTCCCTTAGGAAGTGATTTAATTACTAACACAGGTAGTTTAACTTCAATACATCCTAAAGTAACAGGATCTTTAGCTAATATTACTAGTTCTTTCCAAAGTGATAGTAATTATATGATAGGTGATAGAACTACACCTTCAACTCCTTCAGATTTAATTTTTATTCCACAAACTGAATTTATTTATTCAAATCAACCTTCGGTAGGGATAAAAAATCGTGTTTCTGATAAGGTTAGATTAAAAGAATTATCTCTTTCAGGAAACACTTTATCTCCTTTAAGAAGCATACAACAAAATTATTTAACCCATGCAAGTCAAAGCTATACTAATGATAATAACTTATTAGAAATAGCTTTTTCTCCCCAAAATAAAATTAATGATGATATTAATTCATCCATGGGATACTTTAATATAGGGGAGTATATTGGAGACCCCCGTCAAATCATGGAGTCTGTCACCTCATATCCTCAATTGGATTATCTACGAGATACTTACTTTAAAAAATATTATAAAAATTATGATTGGGTAGATTTTGTTAAATTAATAAAGTATTTTGATAATTCTTTATTTAAAATGATACAAGATTTTACTCCTGCTAAAGCAAGCTTAACAACAGGAGTGGTTATTAAACAACACATTCTTGAAAGAAATAAACAAAGACCTCCTATAACTGAAGTAACCCAATCGTATTATACAGGGTCTATAAATTCAGGATTTACAAAAGGAGGACAAGCGGGAACATACGATGCTTTAAATTTTCCAACCTCTTCAAATGAATTTAAAAATGGAGTTTCTCCCCAAATAACCCAAAGTTGGAATTACCAAATTGAAACACTTTCGGGTTCTTTAGTAATTAACCAATCAACTCAAGATGAGTTTTATAATGGGGAATTAAGTGGAAGTAATATGTTAGTTACTAATGGGGATTTGAATAATACTAGAGTAGTAGAAAGTGCTAATATTAATACTGGATTTATAGCTCCTTATGATACTATTTACCAAGGTACTATCCCAGGTTTTAATCAGGGGGTAGCAGGTTATGAATTAAATACTGTTAATGGTTTAATATCTGTAACAAAAATAACACTTGATGGTAAAGATGAAAATGGGATAAAACGATTTAGTTATCTTACAACATATCCTAATACGACATATAGAGCTGGAGATACCCTTTATATTAAAACAAGTGGTGATGGTAATGTTTATCCTTTTCATGTTGAAAGCGTCGAGCAAGGACCCACAGTGAGTGGTAATGGTTCTACAACAATTAATATAACTCCTTGGAATGTTTCTAATTATAGTAACGAGTGGTATCCGGGTGATGGGGTAGGGCCCCAAACTATGAATTTTGAAATCATTAACGACCCCAGTATTACTAACCAAGAAGCTAACCTATTAGGAGATTATCCTTTATTAAATAATGTATCAGATAGCCGTCTTTCTAATGTCTATCAAGATATAGATTATAGTACAAATTCAACAATTCCCGTTAATTATGATGCGTTAAAGAATGATGCTGCTTTAAGAGCAGCAGTACAAGATTCTAATTACAGCCAAAATTCATGGATTAATAATAGGTATAATGGAACACGTGTGTCCTCTGTGAATTTTAATATGACTACTGAGAGATAATATGCCAAATTATACAACATATACTAAACAAGAATTAATAGAAGCTCAAAATCAACTATCTCAAGAAACTGGGGAAAATGTTTTGGGGGTTGCTGGAGGACTTCCTGTAGCTTCACAAAATCAAGAATTTTTTGCAGTTTTTGATGAAGCAGGTTCTACAGGCCCCGAGATAATAGATAAAACACAATTCAGATTAAGTTATATAGTAAACTCAAATCTTGAAACTTCAAGACCTGTTATTAACTCCCCAGCGGCTTTTAATGCAACCCAAAATTTTGAAAAAGGTAAAATTTGTCAAGTAAGAGCAGATAATGCTACTGTTTTAAATCAAAATTTAACAGGAGATAATTTTATATATGATATAGGTACTCTACAATTAATTTCAACTACTGAATATGGGAAGAATAATGATGAGTATATAACTACTATGAGTTTTAATAGTGTAGGGGGACAATTAGTAGGAAGTGCACAAAATATATCTGCTACTCTTAGAGGTGATGGCTCAGATGATAATACTTTAGAAAATGATGGAGATCAAAAACTATCTTTAAGTACTAATCTTACACCTATTTCTCAATCTGCAGGAACTAACGAATGGGTTTCTTGGGATGGTGATGAATGGGAGTTTGTACAATCTACATTATTAGCTGGTACTCGATTGTCTGCTCAACTTTCATTTAGATTAAATGTAAATGACGTATATGCGGGGGATGAAGTAGTTGTACAAATTAATATTAAAAGGGATCCTGTTGGAGGATCCGAGTCTATACAAATTTTAGGGGGGCAAACTTTTGTTAGCAGTGTACCCAATCAACCTATAGCTCCACAAAATTTTGTTTATAACTCCTCCATTTTCTTCAACTTTAAAGATTTTTCACAAGGAGATAAAATTTATGCTGAGGTAATTAGAAGTGGAGGGGCCACTCAAGCTGATACAGAAGTTTCATTAATTAATGTAAAATTCAATTTTCAACAAGAAACCCCACCTGGGGATGGTTTAATAATGGGAGTTAATGCTACTACTGCCTCTTATTGGGAAGGAGTAAATAATATCTCAGGATCAGGGATTGCTAGTAATGATTTTAATAATGCTTACTCTGCTTTAACAGCATCTTCAGATTTTACAAATTTTTCTAATGGTACTTATATTCAAAGACTCAGTACTGCTAGTGATGCTTTTGATCCCAATAGTGATGGAAATACTTTTAATCCCATCCAACAACCCCTTCAATTTTTAACAGGGGATGAAATTAGATTTGAATACAATTCTAATAAAGTTCATAAAGTTATAAGAACTGAAACTAATAGTGATAGTGTATCTATAGTTTATATTACTCCTGCTGTAAATACTGAGACTATTGCTGTAGAAGGAAGTATAGGTACTCAATTAAACCATTTTACTCATTATAGAATAAGTCAAGATGGTGGATATCTTATTATAGATAAACAAAAAGAAAATACTGCAGGAGTAGATCAGGCATTTAGGGGGATTATTACTCCCCAATATCCCTCAGAAGCTTTATTAAAAAAGGAAGATGAACTAATTTTTGAGTTAAAAAAAGCAGGGATAATAGAAACTTAATTTATTAATATTTATAGTATATACACATACCAATGGGATATTTAAACAATTCAATAGTAACAATAGATGCAATTCTAACTAATAAAGGAAGAGAATTATTGGCTAGAGGTGATGGATCTTTTAAAATTACACAATTTGCTTTAGCAGATGATGAAATAGATTACACCTTATATAATCCAACTCATCCTTCAGGAAGTGCTTTTTATGGGCAAGCTTTAGAAAATATGCCTCTATTAGAAGCTTTTCCCGAAACTACTCAAAATTTAAAATATAAATTAACCACTTTGCCTAGAGGAACAGCTAAAATGCCAGTACTTGATGCAGGGTTTGCTGCAATTACTTTGAAACAAGGTGCGTCTTTAGCTATTACTCCTCAAACTTTAAATTATTTAGGTAATAACCAAATATTTGAAAGTAGTGGTTACACAGCTACTTTAGCTGATGTAAGAACTTTAAGCAATTTTAATGGAGTTGGAATCAATACAGAACAAGCTGAGGCTTTGAATCAAACACAAACTATAGGAACAAATGTTTCTAAAACAGTTGTAGGTACTACCATTAACTTAACTGCTACTACTGTAAATACTTTATTTGGTTCTAATACCCAATTAAATACTACTTTACAAATTGTAGGTAGAGACAGTGGAGCAAGAATAACTATCCCAGTAACTATAACTAAAACAACATAAATAGATGTCATTTAAAAGATTAGATCCTGAGGATTTTTTGATCAGTGCCGACAGCATCACTGCGGGTGCATGGAGTGGTAATTCTCCTTCAATTACTACATTTTTTACTTCTTCAGTTCAAGAAGCAGGGAGTAGTGGAGATTATTATTTAAATGTCTACAGTGAAGATCCTGATACTTCAAATACTGCTTCTGTTGAATTTGCAGTAGCATTTGGAGACTCAGCAGGGTCGGGATCAATACTTTATGATCCTGGGCAAAATGGTAAGTCTCCTTCATCTACAGTTTTTGGTCAATTTCAAAACATTGTTTTAGGAGATGAAAATAATAACTTTATTTTTGGAGGTGTAACACCTGTTACTCAAAGTTTTTTTGCTTTAAGTGTAGAAAGATCTAAATATAAAGGAAGCATTTTTCCGGGTACAATGAATTTAGTTTTATCATCGAGTGCAGGGTTTATTAATTTAACAGATAATAGTAGAGATGTTAGTACTACAGTTTTTAATGAAGCGGGAAGAGTATTCCAATTGGTTTCAGGATCTAATGGAAATGCTATAGGTGAAGCCCCTACCCCTTCAAATGCCATAGCTAATGGTATGACTGTATCAGGATCTTATGGTTTATTCCTTCCAGATATTGGATGTTTAATATTAAATTCTCCTGCTTTAGAACTTAGTGAAGTTAATGGAGGTATAGCTTTAGATGTTGGATATCAAACAAATGGAGATGATGACAATAACCGAGCAATTTTTGAAGCAGTTTCAGGATCAGGTACTATAGGAAATGGAAAAGCTAATTTTTTACTCAATAGTCAAGAAAATATTACTTCAGATTTCCTTTTCATTAGAGCTAGAAATTCTGAATATAATTATTCTGAAAATCCTTCATTTATAAGTGGATCAACTGGTGAGGTTCTTTATACTAATTTTATTAATGCCCCTCAAACTTTTATAACTTCTGTAGGATTATATAATGATGCTAATGAATTATTAGCAGTAGCTAAACTAAGCAAGCCATTAAAAAAAGATTTTACTAAAGAAGCTCTTGTAAGAGTTAAGTTAGATTTCTAATGGATGAGCACTTACAAAAAACTCCTTTCTTCGGATATTACAATTACCCCCTTTGAAGTAAATAAAAAATTTTACTATGAGGGTACAGCAGAAATAACAGGTAGTGATGGTGGAGTTGATATATTCTTAAGTCGTAATACTGGGGAGATTAATTTTAATCCTAATTCTTGGGCAACCACAGGAGAAATATCAACTGAATATCAATACTTAATATACAATTCAATAAAAGAATTATATTATAGTAATTTTATCTTAACTTCGGGATCTAATGGAACTTCAACTACTGAGTCGGGAAGTTTTTTAAATGAACCCCAATCTGATTTATATTTTGAAAAATACTTTCCTACGAGTTCTAATGATTATGTAGGAGTTTTTTCAATCCCTACTAAATTATATGGTAACAGAATTCAACCAAAATCTTTTTTATTAGAATCTTCAAGTGGAGGGTCTCCTATTAAAATTACGGATGATGGTGAAGGTAATTTAAGATATAATAATAATATATGTGGGAATATTATATATAACCAAGGATTAGCTATAATAACAAGTAATGGTAGTCCGGGGGATGATGGGGGTGCTGCCTATGGAGGAGCTGTGTTTGGAAGTGATGTATATGGTCCCTCTTTAGATATAAATTTTGTGTCTAATTTTGCTACAGATAATAATATTACATGTTCCTTTAGTTCTTCATTTGATATATATGAAACTCAATATAAATGTACTTTAAAAACTAATGAATTTAATTATTCTTTAAACCCAACCCTCCGTAATAATTCATATGACTCTGGGAGTGAAGAATATAAAAGTTTTGTTACTACAGATAGTTTTTCACCTTTTGTTACTACTGTAGGATTATATAATGAAGACCAAGAATTAATAGCAGTAGGTAAATTATCTCAACCTTTACCAACTTCACAAACTACAGATACTACAATATTTATCAATATAGACAGATAAAATGGCAAAAACATTATCAAATACCGGAATTGCAGATGGAAGTACTTTATTTGCTTCCCAAGTTACTCAATCTGTAGATGCTTTAACAGCAGCTGAAGATTATGATATAAGTATAAGTGGAAGTCTTTCAGTAGAGGGCCCAGTAACTTTTTCAGATTTAGATTCTACTACAGGTCAAAATACTATATTAGTATTACAAGGTGGCTCTGTAAGAACCCAAACAGGAGGAGCAGATGGTTCTTCAGGTTCATCAGGTTCATCAGGTTCTTCAGGTACTTCAGGTGCAGATGGTTCCTCAGGCTCTTCAGGTTCAAGTGGATCATCAGGTACTTCAGGTGCAGATGGTGCTTTAACTCTTACAGGTACTACAGATAATGGTATAATTACTTTAAACAGTACTGCACCTAATGCTAGTGTATCAACTAAAATAAGAGAAGTTTCTAATTTTTTAGCTTTAGCAGAAGGTTCAGCTCCTGTAGATTTTACACCTGTAGAAATTATTCACATTTCAGGAAGTGGTGATCCTCATGTATTAATAGAAGGAGGTACTGATAATTTTGTTAAAATAGGAGTTGATAATAGTCAACATCCTCAGATTTTGTTTGGAGATGTTGGTGAAACTGATGGAAATGAATTTAGAATAGGGTATGCCACGTCTCCTTCAGATACAACTGTTACAGATATTTTAATAATGAGTTCTAGTGGGCAAGTTACTGTTGGAACTTCTCTTAAAACTGAAGCTTTTGCTGTGGCCAAAGATACTAGTGATGGTGAACAAATTGCTAGATTTCAAAATGAAAACACTTCTGATCCCCAAGGTATAATAATACGATTAGAAGACACCCCAGAAATAACCACTAATTTTATAGATTTTCAAAGAGATGGAGGAAATCAGATGGGTGAAATTCATGGACAAGGAACTACTTCTTATGGGGATTTAACTTTTACAGGGGATATAACAGGAACTACCTCTGATATTAGATTGAAAAATAATATTATTAATTATACAGAAGATGCTTTATCTATTATAAATCAAATAGATGTTATTAATTTTGAATGGAAATCCGGAGGTGATACTCAAATTGGGTTTAAAGCTCAACAATTAAATTTATTATTCCCGCGTGCTGTAACTTCCTATGAGGATGAAAATGATGCTTCTAACAGCAATTATGGAGATGATAATTTTAAACCTATGCAAGTAAATGAAGGAAAACTGGTTCCTCTATTATTAAAATCAATCCAAGAATTAACAGACAGAATAGAAGCGTTAGAAAATCCCTAAAAATAAAATATGAATTGGTTATATAATGGAAAAGAAATCACAGATATATCACAATTTCCATCGGATACGTTTGGATTTATATATGAAGTGATTACCCCCGAGGGGAAAAAATATGTGGGTAAAAAAGTTTTATACCACAATCAGAAAAAAAAACTTACTAAAATCGAACTCTCAGAACAGACAGGGCGTGGGAGAAGGAAGACATTTAAAATAGTTCAAAAAGAAAGCGATTGGAAGAAATATTATGGTTCCAATAAGCATCTTAAAAACCAAATTACTAAAGGAGAAGTTACGCTGGAAGATTTGGGGAAACAAATTATTCAAACCGCTTCTAACAAAAAACAACTGACATATTTAGAAACTAAATACCTATTCCAGCTTGAAGTGTTAGAAAATCCCGATTTATATTATAACGACAATATATTAGGAAAATTTTTTACATCAGACTTTGATTATTAAATTGGGGTTCGTATATTTACGTTAATGGTGAATCAGTTACTAGTATCTTTAATGGACTCTGTCCTAGGCAAAGGTAAACAAACATCCAGAGGTAACCATGCTTACCACTGCCCGTTTTGTAAGCACCATAAGCCTAAAATGGAGGTGAACTTTACGGAAAATAAAAAGGGACATAACCCTTGGCATTGTTGGGTTTGCAATACCAGAGGTAAAACTATACCCAATCTCCTTAAAAAGATTGAGGCTTATGATAAAATTGAAGAAGCTAAAAGGTTAATTCCTCAAGGATCATTTGTTGAAGAAACAATAATTAAAAACGATCTACATCTCCCTAAAGAATATACTCCCTTTATTGATAACCCCACCAGCCTAATGGCTAGACATGCTCTAGCTTATCTAAAGAAAAGAGGGGTTGAAATGGAAGATATGATTAAATATCATATGGGGTATTGTGAAGAAGGGGAATATAGAAACATGATTATTATTCCTTCATATGATTATAAAGGAAACTTAAACTATTTTACTGCTCGAAGTTTTGAAAAACAACCCTTCCGCAAATATAAAAATCCATCAGTATCACGTGATATAGTACCATTTGAAATGTTTATAAACTGGAATAGCCCGTTGGTATTATGCGAAGGACCATTTGACGCCATAGCCATCAAAAGAAATGCTATCCCGT
>TARA_R110002153_G_scaffold16305_2_pt1 | contig 22543 bp, 33 predicted proteins | sample TARA_R110002153 | Tara Oceans TARA_R110002153 (sample SAMEA4398193) | marine metagenome | biome: Polar Biome; feature: [SRF] surface water layer (ENVO:00010504); material: water (ENVO:00002006), including particulate matter (ENVO:01000060) such as... | depth 5 m | reverse complement strand
TCAATAGCTATATATTTATAAGGTCTCCCTTCCTTCATAATTGCTGTACCAACAGCTTGCAATTCTTTCAGACTATTAGCTTTTATTTTTAAAGCATCAATCATGTCTGATCCGTCTTCCAAATCTATTATTAAACAATTATCTAACTCTGACAATACTGTGGTTTTCCCTATCTTAGGAGCTCCATATATTATCATGTTTTTTGGCGATTTACGGCTCGCTTTAACCTTTTTTGTTGGTAGTTCCATCGGTTTCAATTTTATTCATATTTTGTATTAATTTTTGATTTTGATTAGGTTCTATACTTTTACCTATTTGAGTAGTTACGTACATACCCAAAACAAAGCATACACTTCCTATTACTATTATTTCTATCATTTTAAATCGTTATATGTTAGTTTAAATCTTTTCATAAGAGACTTTCTCTTATTTTCTAATACAGATACTTTAGGTCTAGTGCGAAATTCTGGCATTTTCACTACCTCTACTTGTACAGGTGCATTGTTTAAATGCTGAATAGTACGCGTTAGATTTTTAGCAATTTCTATTGCTCGTTTTTTTTCTTCCATTTGTTTTAGTTTAGTTAAATATTTCTTTCGTTAATTGTAAATGTTGACATTTCAGCTTCAAATGAAATCATACCCAATAAACCATCTCTGTTCTTTTCCATGTGAACAGCTAATAAGCCTACTGGATCTTCATTGCAATATAAATCTGTAATACCATACAAATCATGAGGTCGTTGCAACATCATTACTACATGTGCATCTTGACCTATGCTATCACCACCAAATAAATCTGTTAATAGTGGTTGATACTGAGCTTTAGCTCTATGCTCTTGCTCTATATTCCTATTCAATTGTGATAATAGAATATTAATAGTACCCATCTTAGATTGTAACCACATACATCCTTTACTCACATCATTAAGTTTTTGTAATTCCTGCTCTCTACTACTCAGTATTAGCCGGGAATGGTCAAACACGTTAATAATTGTGTGATCTGGTTTTTTGTTAGTTATATCTACATTTGCTTCTTTAATAAACTCCATGTTTCTAGGTATATTATTGAAGTAAATAGGGTAATCTCCGTATGCTTGAACTGCTTTTTTAAACTTTTCAAACTCGTCTTGTGCTAATCTACTTTCTACAGATAATAAATCACTTACTTGTCTTCCTGAACCTTTTGAACCTGCGCGCAGTATCTGTTGATACCCTGGCATCTCGAAGCTCCAATACAATACAATTATTTGTTTATCTTTATTGTTGTCTAATAGATCAAAGATCAACTGATTACTAAAAGCTGATTTACCTACACCTGGTCGTCCTGCAATTACATACATTTTACCTGGTTGTAAACCTCCTAATAAGTTCTTGTTTAATCTCTTCCATTTGGTAGGAAATACTCTTCTCTTACCTTGCATACCTTGCACTACATGATTTAACGATGTTGTTATTGCTTGGTTTATGCTTTTGAATCCTCTGTTTTTAAAGAGACCTTGTGATTCGTGGTCTGGTGTCTTGTTTTGTGTCATTTTCGTCTAAGTTTTCATACTTTTCCCAAGTATAGTTATTAATCCATGTTTCTAAATTTTGTAGAAATCCTAAGTTATCTCGTTCTAACGTAAGCTGTGTGTCCAAACATCTCATAATATGTTTGTGTTTATACGGCTTATCGTTTACAATTTTTTTATACTTATTCCTACACTTTTCATTAGCTTTTGCATCTGGATCCTTAGCGTGTAAAATTCTAACACCTCTACCAGGAGAGTTGACCTTCATTGGATAGGTACTGATAAGCTCGGCAAACATTTGTCCAAAGTCTGATATAAACAAGTCTAAAAATTCTTGTCTAATCGTATGATCTTCAGGCAGTTCACCGAGCTTAACGTATCCATCGTCTTGCAATCTATCTACATCTGGTTTTAAATTGAGTTGCTTTAAATAATTAAATCCTTTCCTATAAATTATATAGAGGTAAATAAAATCATCAGCACTCATCTTCGTTTGCTTTAAGACTTCAAAGTCTACCTCTACTCTCATATAAAAGAATATTTTACAGTTGAACAGAACATGTATGCAAATATACTAATTTTTTTCATATCTATTGTTTTTTATTTAATTAATTATTATAGCCATTTTACATTGTTTAAAGTTTTTACAGAGTTCTTTAACCACTTCTCTTCTTGACTCTCTTTAACATATAAAATTACTACCTTACCTATCTTACCTTCTTCGAACCTAATTAGCCTACCTACACGCTGTATCATAGATAATGATTTACTTGTGATACCACAAATAATACCTAAATTAGCATTTGGTATATCTAAACCTTGATTCAAAGCCTTAGTTGAACACAAGATATTTGTCTCATTGTTTTTAAATGATGATAATGATTTATCTCTTGTTTTCTTTTTTATACCACTGTGATATGATACAGCTAGAGGCTTTACGCTTTCACACAACTGATCTGTAAAATCATTAGCACCACTAAATACTAGCACTTTCTTATTTGGATGTGTTTGTATCAGGTGTTGAAACTTAGCTACTTTGTTGTGTGCAAAATCTACAATTGCTTTACGTTCTCGTATTGCTTTATAGAATTGTGCAGCTACAGACTTATCTTCACGACTTGCACTACTACTAGCCATAATGCTTCTTGCTTGATTGAACGCGTCATACTGTCCTAGTGCATATTTACATCGTACAAAGTTATTGTTTATAATCTTGTAGTCTTCTCTCTCTTGAGCTGTTAACTCTACAGGCATACAATATATCTCATAAGGTGATACTATATTTTTAGCTACACATTCATCTAAAGTTATAGTGTACACAGTAGGTGCTAGTTTAGCTAGCAGTTCTCTGTACTCTTCTTCTTCTGGTAATGTAGCAGTCATACATAGTATTTTATCTGACTTGTTGTACATAAAGAATTTTCTATATTCTACGCTTAGCCCTAGATGTACCTCATCACATATAACTAGATCATACTTTTCATCTCTCAATTTATATGCACTTTGATAACAAACTATATCAATAGAGGTCAGGCAATTGCCCAACCCCCATTTTTCAAATTCATCAGCAAATTGATCTTGCAATTGTGTTGTAGGTACTAGGATGATAATTTTAGCGTCACCCAAACTATTAAGAATATAATCACATGCAAGTATTGCACATTTAGACTTCCCAAATCCAGTTCCAGCGATAATACTACCCCTGAAGCCAGCAGTAGCCCACAAATTAAGAGCTTTCTTTTGTTCTTTTGTTTTATTTTCATTACTAATCATCTCGGTTATTATTTGTTCCATTGTTTTTTCTTGTTTTATTTAAATCGTTAAAATAGTCAATTATTGCATCCACTCTTTTATTTTTGTTCGTATGATAGTGTACTATTATTGGACTTGTCCTTTCAACCTCTCCACTATATTTAAAGAAGTCATCCATTTCTATGTGGTTAGACTTATATCTAGCCTTCCACTCTTGTTCTTGTTTACACTCGTTTATAAAGTATTCAACTAGTTTTTTATCCATGATTATTATTTATTATTTTTCCCAACAATCACTGACTGTGACTTCAGCTTTTAACAAGCCGTTGGTTACTATTTTACTCGCTGCATGCTCCATTATTTGCTGCATAAGTACAGTCCACTCATCTAAATACTCTTGTTTACATATAGTATCTATCTGATCATGTACAGTCATTACTAGCTTAACAGGCAAGTCTCTCTTATTAATAACTTCACGCATCATAAATAATGCAAGCTTAGTCATGTCAGCACTAGCACCTTGTATAGGTGTGTTTTTACTAGCACGTTCAATACTACCTAGCTCCATCATCGATGACTTGTTATCCCAGATTCTTGGGTACCAGTTACTAAACCATCTCTTTCTATTGTAAGGAGGAAATGTTTTAATATAACCATACTTCTTACCAAAGTTACCTAGTTTTTCCAGAAACCCTTGGATTGAAGGAAACGCTTTAAAGTACTCTTCAATGAGGAGCTTAGCACTAGGAATATCAATATTAAGAGTGTCAGCAAGCTTGTTAGGACCCATACCATAAGCGAGCCCAAAATTAATTGTTTTAACATTAGTTCTAAGTTTTTTATGTTCTTTACACTTACATTTCTGTTTACTCTTTAGATATATACATCCTTCTTCCATAGCATCCCACCATTTCTCACCATACACTAGTTCAGCACATTTAGAGTGTAAGTCTTGACCATTCATCAACGCATTTATCCAAACTGGATCCTTGCTACCGTAAGCTATGACATTTAACTCTTGTGATGAATAATCTGAACTTACAAACCTCCAGCCTTCCGGCGCAGTAAAGCAATTTCTAAACTTATTGTCTGCTGGTATTTGTTGCATATTAGGTTTAGAAGAACTTACTCGTCCTGTATCTAGTATTTGGTGGAAATTGGTATGGATTTTATTATCTGCTTTTAGATTCTTAAAGAATGCATCACCATAAGATGTACATAGTTTCATTGCTTCCTTGTATTGTACGTAAGTATTAACAAGCTCATATTTATATCTATACTTATACATCTCCTTACCATTTACGTTGTCAAGTTTAGGTAAGAATGTTTGAAATACTTCTAGTACTTGTTTAGGTGATGTCCATTTAACATTTACTTTTCTTATTTCATCTATAGGTGTAAACATATCAGCTTGTACATATTTATGTACAAATTTATTAAGCTTGGTGTCTTCAATTACTATTTGATCTAAGCTAATTAAATACTGTTGAGCTGAAAGTGTATTACTTTTCTCTAATAGTTTCCATTTTTCTGTATCTAAATCTAAACCATTATACTCAATGTCAGCAAATGCTAGTACAGCTGCATTCTCTAAGTTCACTACCTCTTTCAATGCATACTTATCTATTAGTGGTATTTGTTTGTCTTTTACTCCTAATAAGTATAGCACATCTTTAGCACCATAAACTATCTGATCATTTCTGTAAGGTTGACCTGTCAATCCAATGAACTGATTTCTCACGTCTTTGTTTAGTTCTACATTTAAATACTTTTTACATACATCTTTCAATCCATATCTAACTCCATCTTTACCGCAGTTGAGTATACGCTCAGTAAGAAAGGTGTCATAAATACCTTCGCAGGTAATATTAGCCCATTTCTTAATGAATTTATAGTCAAATTTAGCATTGTGGAATACTTTGATTATACTTGGATCTTCTAGTATGTGTCTTAAAGGTTCTATACTCACAAATCTGGTGTCGATTACAAATTGTGTGTCTTCATCACCTATTTGAAACATAATCATTTTCTTACAGGTGAAGTCAAAGCCTTCAGTCTCAGTGTCTACACCTAATCTGTGTTTATCACTGCAATAACTCACCACATCTTCTATCGTGGCTCGTTGATAGTGTGGTGAGTCTATAGTTGTGTTTGAGTTGTCAATTAAATATATATTAGTATTCATAGCGTTCTGCTTGTTCTATTAAATGTTTATCATAATCTTGTTGTAGAAACTTATCTACATACTCGCACACAAATTGTGCATAATTTACTTCTAATGTCATTCCAGACCATACAAACTTCTGTTGGTTACCTGCATGTGCTGCTCTAGTCATTAGTTTAAACGATGCATATGAGCCATCCTCTACCATTTCGTAGATGAATTTCATATGTCCCATAATTTACTTGTTTTAGTTAATAATTATTTTCTGTTATACTCTATTAATAAAGAGTCTGTTTTAAATACATACTCATTGTATACTTTACCTATTTCTCTTTCTATCTCATTTCTATGCGTTAACTGTGCATCAGTAAGAGTAGCACATGATGTAAGTGTTAATATACATATTAATAGTATTGCTAAGTTAGTTGTTTTCATTTGATCGTTGTTCTTCTTGAGTTCTTTGCCAATAGTGGCGTTCAAAGTCTATTTTATCTAATAGTTCTTGTACATAACCTTCAGCTACTGTACATGCTCCGCAAATAGTAAGGCTTACCATTAAGAGTATTGATACAGTTAAGCTTGAATGTCCTAGTACTGTGAGTATTAGTGTGAATATAAACCCTGCAATTGATACATAGCCTGCAACAAGCAAAGCTAGTTTTAATAGTGTTAATTTACGTCTCATAGTTTAATTTTTTTAAAGGTGTTGATAATATACGCAGCTATCGCTGCTCCGCCGCTTCTTTTGTTTGAAGGTATAACATGAATTATAATAATAGTACATAGATACAGTATAACAACAGAGTGTCTACGGCTCTGTCATTATACTGTTTGTTCTATGCAACAAATACTACATTAAACTTGATAATTCTTCTACTGCTGTTGATTTAACTTGTTTAGAAGTTACTGATGTTGATACATCAGCTTCTAATAATTCATGTTCTGCTTCTACTTCTGATAATACAACAGATGTATTACTAAATATATAAGCACCTAGATGAGTAATATAATCTCCCTCTTTACCTCTACGTTTAGCAGCTGTTGTAATGTTATCATTTTGCCAGTCTGTACCTTCGATAGTTTCTTCTATCTTTAGTCTACATCTAACATCATTCATAGTAGGATTTAATATGTTAAGATCTAACATTTCTCCTTTGTCTCCCATATACCAGTCAGCAGTTGGGCCAAAATTGATACCAAAATACTCTGTTGCATCTGTTGGTTCAGCAGTTACCCATGCACGTCTAGCTCTGTTGCTAAATGCATCATCTGATTTGTTTAACAAACCTAATACATTTACTGCAGTTTGATTGTTTACAATTTCTGCAAATTCTAAGTGTATCTTATCATTCTTTACTTTACGAGCATTAACTAGTAATGTCTCGCCATGCTTTAGTGAGTCTAATGACCCGATTGTTGTGTTGTCCATGTTTAATTGTTTTTATGGATTAATAAAATGTTATGTAAAGCAGTTTAAATACATGCTTAGGTAGTTTATAACTAGTAATTGTCTAAATCTTCTATTTTACCAATTGGTTTTACAGATTTGGTATCTAGTTCTTCGTCTATTAGTGAGAGTTCAATGTCAATACTTTTACAAAGATCATTTGTTTCTGTTTTAATAGCTTGTCTTTCATCATAAGATAACAAGTCACTTGAACCTATTGACCTTACTAATGCATCTAATAATGTTCTACTCAATGAGTTAGATCTATTCAATTTCTTTTCCATAGATAGTATTGCTACTTCTCTATCTTTTAATACTTTCTTTACTTTTGTAAATGTTTCCATAATTGTGTTTGTTTTTGTTTAGTTAATGTTTAGTTTAGTTAATGTTTAGTTAATAATAACAGGTCAGCAGGGGTTTATCCAGCGTTACACCTGTTGGTTAAGATGTATACTTTTGATGTTACATCCTCTCTATGGAGGCATCTCTACTGTTCGACACTAGTTCTAGAAGGTTATCACTAACCACTAGGCTTATTGTTAAACCTGTTATTAATTTGTTATCTATTCCATAATGATTTGTCTAAGTCTGACCTAGCCATATCCATTTGTAATGTTGATAGTTGTTTACTTAATTTCTTTACTTGATCTTCTAATGTAATGATGAAGTCAAGATGATGTTCACGTTCTTCCTTGATTGTCTCTTCTAAGTCAAGGTTAGTTGATGTTAGTGAATCAATACGTTGTGTTATTGTAATGATCTCTAAGTTCTGGTTTAATACTCGTTGTCTAAGGTATTTCTCTCTAGTCATGATAGTTTAATGTTTAAGTTAGGATTAGTTAATAGTTTAATTGATTTGTTAATGTCTTTGAGTCTAGTTTCTAATTGATCATATGATTTAGTGTAATCATTGTCTGTTAATAGATGACTAACTATTAGTTTACATTCTAATAATGTATCTAATATAAATGTGTCTTGTTTATTCATTGTGTTATATAGTTATATGTTAGTAATGTGATTGATTGTATGATAGTGTGATAAGTATGCGTGTGTGACCTGGTAGCCACAACTACACACTTATTGTTATTATCTTATATTTAAAAATTAAACTCTCTATTGAAGAGAGTTTAATTGTTCAAGTTGAGCCTCGTAAGAGGTGATAAACTTGTCTAACGTTTGATATGTATTTATATCAACCGTTTGTGTTAATGTTGGATAACCTTTAGAGTTCTCGAACATAGAAATCAATTCGTTCTTCTTGAATTGATTGAAACCTATTGATACCATAGGTATCATTGGGTTATTATTAAGTTTACTTGTAAACTTGGTAACAAACATTCCATCTTTTTGGGAATGTTTAACACAACTGACCACGATAAGTGGTTGGTTGTAATAGATTGAGTAATCAATCTTGGAAGAAGTCTTTGACTTCTTAGATTTTGTTGTAGACATAATCGTTGTTTTAATTGATAAATTAGTTTGACGGGGTACTTGGAACCCTAAAACTTGGGTGGGGTGCTGTACCAGGGAGGTTCTCACTCTCACAAATCAGGGATAAAAAAATTTTACCCAATTTATTTTTATATGTCAATTATTTTGTTTTATCTTTGCCACGCAATATTATTCATCCCTCGGTAACCAAAAAAGGGAAAAGACATCGGATTGTAGTCTCAAATAGAGATAGAGTTTTCTCCGGTAGTTGCAAAAAGAACGAGTGTATAAACTCTAGTTAGGATAGAATGCACACAGGTACGTGCGGTGAATTAACACCAGTCTTATTATCCTTGGGTCCAATATGGAGCACTGCTAGAGTGAAATCCAAGTTTGAAATAGACATCTCAAGGGGGATAACTATATCAAAAAACCACTATAATGAAACAACTTAATAAAGAAACAATAGAAAAGCTACATAAAAGAATACCAGAGGATGTAATATCCTTTGCATCTCTACATATAGATAGTAATTATAGAAATGCCATATTTAGCTTTAAAGGAAGTGTTTTATCAAACATATTCATCTGGATAAAAGATGTTTCAGGAGATAAATTTGTACTAAGGTATTCGTACCCAGAATTAGAATTTACCCACATCCATTGGACTAAAAATATAAACTTCCTAGGTTTAATAGACTATAGGTACAATAAAAACTTAGTTTTAGATGCGGAATACGAGTTTTTTAAAGGAGAAATGCAGAATCCTGACAATCTATTTGCCATAAAGACGAAAGAGTACGATGCAGACGGAAAGCCTACTATACTAAATGAAGGATATAAGCTTTCAGAAGAATTATCACCTATTAATATAGATTGTATATCCCCATATATAGAAAATTTAGTAGAAAGCTACTTCCATTTTTATAAAACAAAAGATACTTCTGCTAGATATATAGTGTGGGAAGAGTGTGAAGAGTGTAAAAAATAATCTAAAACATACTGCTATATAAAAAAATAGTTTATATATTTGCCCAAACTAAATATATAAATTATGAAATTTAAACCAAACGGATCGTGGGTTGTCCTTCCAGACCCAACAATCACAGAAACAGAGTCAGGTATTATATTAGATGAAGCTACATCTATACAGAACGCTAAACGTTCTAATGTATTAGAAGTATTATCTGTAGGTCCTGCTTGCGTATTTACAAAAGTAGGAGATACTGTAATGGTAGATCCTAGAACAGAAGCTGTAAAATGTCGTCTAGAAGACAAGGACATGTTGCTAGTTGGTGAGCATCAGTTGTTAGGCAAGTGGTAAAAGGAACTGTCAGCATTACTTTAAGTGATTTTCAAAGTTTAATGGACTCAGCTATAAAAGCAAAAGAGACTGAAGATAACTTTAAAAGAGCGGCTAAAGAGTTACAAGTATTTCTTTCATATCTAGCAGGAAAAGCAGATCTAGAGAAATACGTTGATTCTTTTAATAGCCAATCTACAACTTCACGTATTGTATTTGACGGAGTAAAAGCTAAAATAGAATTAAAAAATGATTAGAAAAATATTAAGAAAATTCAAATTCTTACATTACCTAGGATTTCATAACGAAGATTGTGAACGTAGAATGTATGACACAACAAAAGATTACATGTGTATTAGAACTGGTAATACTCACAAAAGGTGGACATTGTGAAATATAAATGTAATGAATGTGGAGCAACACGGGAGCTACATAAATCTACTACAGTATTGATAGAAGATAAATGGGTAGTTAAAGAAGCAGAATGCACCTGTAGAGAAGGAAAATATATGAGTGAAATATTAACTAAAGAACATGAAGGATTTCCTACTATAAAAAGGAATGATACTGGACAAAAATTATAATATGACATTAAGACAACAATTAAAGAAAAATAAAACAGTAAGAGGTAGACGATGGACTGTAAGAGAAGGTAAGGACGGATTTATCACAGATGTTAAAATGATATTTAAACCTGAAGAGTACGAAAAGTTTAAATCTGCTAGAACTATGTATGGGGACAAAGATTTATTAAACTTATTAGAACAAAACTATGAAAAAAAGAAGAATAACAGTTAAGATTAACAGCACTATAAAATTTATCCAATTATGGAATGGTATATTCAATCTAACTAGTAAAGAGATAGAAATACTAGCTCAGTTTATAGATGTAAACAGTATCAAAGGAAATGATAATGTATGTTCTGTAGATAATAAAAAAGATGTAGCTGCTTTAGTTGGAATTGCAGATTATAACACACTAAATAATTATATTAAAAGATTTAAAGATAAAAAAGTAATGCTTAAAACAGACACAGGAAATTATATAGTTAATCCATTTTTAGATGTAGAAACAACTAATGTAGAAATAATTATTAAGAATGAACTTAAATAGAATATTTAACGGGCTAGTAGTAAGTTTATATACTATAGATATATACGATATAGTAGTAATACAAGATCCGGATGGAAATTGTATATCTATAAGAATAGAAGAATTTGAAGATCCTGCTGACCCATTACCCTTAGACTCATGATAGAAGAAACAAAATACCCAAGTTTGTGGAAGATGGTTGCAAGTTTTACACTTTCACTTATAGAATACGTAAAAGGAGGGCAGCCTGTTACAACTCCTGTAGAATACGCAAAAAGACTTAAAATATGTAACGCATGTCCTCATTTAAAAAGAGAAAATTTTAGATGTGGAAAATGTGGATGTCTATTAGAATTTAAAGCAAGGTGGGCAACATCAAGTTGTCCTGATGATCCAAAAAGATGGGATACTGCAATTCAAGCAAAAGAAAAGAATGAAGGATAAAACTGATTTTATATATTTACTAGCAACTAAATATAACTTACCTTTATCTAAGGTAGATCAAATTATAACATACCAATTTAAATTTGTAGAGAGAGTTATGAAAGAAGGAAAGTTTGAAGGAATACGATTACCGTATTTTGGAAAATTTCATGTAAATAAAAATAGATTAAAACACATTAAAAGATTATCAAATGATACTGAAAACTCCTAGGTTTTTAATAACAATACTTTTTAAAAGAGCATGCGAAGTTTCACGTAGCTCTTATAAATCAGGACAGTTTTTATCTGACACACGTCATAGACTGTATTGGAAAAAGCTCCATAAAGAATTTATACCCCCTATAATGTATTTAATTAAGAACGTTATTATAGAAATAGGTAAATACATATTTTTATCCAAAGTACAAGTTGTAAATATTAACGATATTCGTAGTAATTTTGATGACTGTAGGGGAGGTAGTAATTTAAAAATATTAAAAACTCTACAAGAAGCTTATTCTGATCAGTACGATTTTATTAAACTTATAGAAGATATAGATAAAGAAGGGTTAAAATCACCTATAATATTATGGGATAAACCTAAAGATAGAGATTACTATAGAGTAAAAGATGGGAATCATAGAGTAATGGCTATGCAATTTTTAAATGATAAAAAATTTAATATGCAAAAAGTTTTAATATTTAAAGATAAAAAATGAGAGATAATCTAATACACATAGTAGATAATAAAGGAATAGCTACAGCTTATACTTTATCTATAACAGAATTTAAAGATTTAAAAGTAGATGAACTAGCATTTGTTTATTTTACAGTAGATCATAGGTCTCCATTTTCTGTATATGAATGGGACCAACGTATTATTGAAGTAAAAAACAGTATATTTGGCGAAGAAAAAAAATGGTCTGCATCACCTAAAGTGTTAGCAGCCTGTAAAAAATATGATAAATTAATAGAAACATCAGCAGTAAGATTACTGCAAGCTGCAAAGACTTCTATAGTAAAACTAGAAAAGTATTTTAGAGATATAGATTTACATTTAATGGATGATAATGGTAAACCTATATTTCATGCAAAAGATTTAATAGCTAATTTATCAAAGATGGGACAAGTAGTAGATGGGTTAACAAGATTAGAAGAAATAGTAAAAAAACAAGAACAAGCCGCTAACACTAATAGAGGTGGTATTGAGGTAAATAAATATAGTATGTAATGGATTTTTTAGAAGATTTAGAAATGTATGAGCAGTCTATGCAAAATGCGTATGATTTAATAACTAGAAAGCAAACTTTAGATGATGTTTATGATAATTTTGAAGATAATGGAATTAAAAGATACTATCTTCCATTTGATCCTATAGAAGAAGATGGGAGAACAGAAGATATAATAGATATGGTAATAGATCATTTTACCAGTTATGAAGAATATGAAAAGTGTGCAGAACTAGTAAAGATTAAAGAATGCTTAAACAAACAGATAGAGTTAGACCAGCAGCATTAAACTTTCTTAGTAAAGGAAGATTTACTGATGCCCTACCTGGAACTAAAGATTATTATGATTTTTGGGACGAGGAGCGTAAGCGTTGTATGTATGGATACTCTATAGATGAACTAAAGATTACGGGGTTTCATTATTTCTATTTAAACTATTGTCCTATTGATAGGGCTATTGATGAAGAGCTTCCAGATGGAACAATACAATCTAGACGTGAGAGAAGTTTTCCAAGTTTTTATGATGGAGACTTTGAGTATTTTCATGAAATAGATACAGCTAGAGCAGCTAACAGACATATGATTGTCTTAAAAGCAAGGCGTAAGGGGTATTCTTATAAAGCTGGATCAATGCTTGCTCGTAATTACTTCTTTGTAAAAAACTCTAAGAACTTTGTATTTGCTTCCTCAAAAGAATTTTTAATTGGAGATGGGTTGTTATCTAAAGCTTGGGAGTTCTTATCTTTTATAGATGACCACACAGCTTGGTCTCAACCTCGTTTAAGAGATAGAGAAATGCATAAAATGTCCGGATACAAAAAGAAGGTTAATGGTCTGGAAATAGAAATGGGAATGAAATCCCAAATAATGGGGGTCTCTTTAAAGGACAACCCAGATAAAGTGAGGGGAAAGGCGGGTGAATTAGTTTTCTTTGAGGAAGCCGGTTCATTCCCTGGACTCCTTAAAGCTTGGGAGGTAACCATGCCTACAATGAGACAAGGTAGTAAAACATTAGGACTAATGGTAGCATTTGGTACTGGTGGTACTGAAGGATCTGACTTTGAAGCCATGGAAGAAATATTTTACAATCCAGCAGCATATGATTGTATGGACTATGATAATGTATGGGACTCAGGAGCTTTAGGAACAAAGTGTGGATATTTTATTCCTATACAAAAAAACTTAGATGGATTTATAGATGATGAAGGTAACTCTAATATAAGTGACGCTACAGAGTATGAAGAACAAATGCGGGAAAAGAAAAAAGGAGCAGCTGATGCAAAATCTTTAGATCAGTATATAGCAGAGCATCCTTTTTCTCCTCAAGAAGCTACACTTCAAGTAACAGCTAATCTATTTGATGTAGCATCTTTACAAGAACAATATAATAAAATAAAAGCTAATAATTTACAGGCAGTTGGAACGGTAGGTAGATTATATCATGATACTAAAGCTGTAGTAAAATTTACACCTGATGGGGATTTAAGACAAGTAACTAAATTTCCACATAGAAAAGATGATGATACAACAGGTGCTGTAGTTATATATGAATCTCCATATAGGAATAAAGAAAACCAAGTACCTATGCACATGTATATAATTTGTCATGATCCATATGGGCAAAATCAATCAGCAGACTCATCATCATTAGGATCTGCATATGTAATTAAACGTGTAAATAATATATCTCAACCTGATGATATTATAGTAGCATCTTATGTAGGTAGACCTAAAACTCAAGATGACTACAATAGAAATCTATTTCTATTAGCAGATTATTATGGATGTAAGATTGGATTTGAGAATGATCGAGGTGAAGTAATAGCTTATGCTAAAAGGTATAGAAAATTACATAAACTTCAAGAAGAATTTGAGATGTTAGATAAAAGAGAGCTTAGAAGTAAAACTGTAAAACGTCAATATGGTATGCATATGACTGAAGCTAGAAAACGTCAAGGTGAAATATATATAAGAGATTGGTTAAATACTGTAAGAAGAACAGATGAATCTGGAAATAAATTACTAAACTTGCACAAAATATATGATCCTGGATTACTAATGGAATTAATTAAATTTAATCATACAGGAAATTTTGACCGTGTTATGTCATTCATGATTGGCATGTACCATACACGAGAATTGTACAATGCAGAAGTAAAAGATGTGCTAAGTGACAGAGCTTCGGATGCTTGGTTTGATCAAAATTATCATTAAAGTGATATATTTATAAACACGCGTGTAATATTTACCTTAGTAGTAAAAACAAAGATAAATTTAATTAAATTTGTAAATTATGGGATACGATAAAATACCTAGGCAAAAAATGCCTATCAGCAAGAAAAATAAAGAGTGGAGAGAAGCATGTGTAGAAGCTTACATTGATTTATCTGACCAAGGAACTGGCTATGCATCGCATAAAGACGGTTTAAAAAGATTATACGACTACTATAATGGAGTTATTGAAGAGACTGACTATAAAAACGTATTAAAACCTTACGGTAAAACCCGTAACAACTTCCCTTCTCAAATGCGTAACTACCCTATCATTAAGCCTATTATTGATTTACTCTTGGGTGAAAAATCTAAAAGGCCTCTCAATTTCTCCGTAGTCGTTAAAAATGCAGATACAATTTCTATTAAAGAAGAGCAGAAGAAAGAAGCTATTTACAAATCATTAGAACAAATGTTTGTAAATAAAATGAATGAAAAAGGAGTTGATACTGGAATAGATTCAGAAAATATAGAATTACCTAAACATGTAGCAGATCAGTTTGAAGCAAGTTATGTAGATAACAGAGCTATAAAAGGACAGTCTGCTATGAATTACATAATGGCTGAGCAAGAAGTTGAAGATAAGTTAAACAAAGCTTGGTTTCATTTTTTAGTGTCTGGAGAAACATATACACATAGAGGCGTACGTAACAGTGAGCCTTTTTATGATATTATTAATCCTATCGATGTAGATTATGATTTAGATCCAGATTTAGAATTTGTAGAAGATGGTGACTGGGCTTTAGTACGTAAATATGTACATGGCTCTACTGTTATTGATCATTACTATGATGACTTAACTGATGCGCAAGTATTAGAACTAGAAGAACCAAGACATCAAGAAGCTTCTTCTTATTTAATGCATGCAGCTTCTACAGGAAAAGATCCAAATGCGTATAGAAACAGATTGATTGAAGTTATAAATGTATACTGGAAATCTAGAAAACGTTTAGGATTTATTACATATTTTGATGAGCAAACTGGAGAAATAGAGCAAATGCAAGTTGAAGATGGATTTAAATTAACTGACGAGTTAAAACAAGCACAAGCTAAATTAGAATGGTTTTGGGTTAATGAGGTATGGGAAGGTACTAGAATAGATGGTAGAATGTACATCAATATAAGTCCTATTGCAAACCAACGAGTATCATTAGATAATTTTTCTACGTGTAAACTCCCAATTAATGGAAGACGTTATTCAGACGTAAACTCTACAAATATATCTTTAGTTAAATTAGGAATACCATTCCAGTTAACTTATAATATATATAAATATAGATTAGAACTAGCTATTGCTAGATCAAAAGATATAATAGCTCAATTTGATATTAATATGATCCCTAAGAAATGGGATATGGATAAATTCATGTACTACGTAGAAGGTACGGGTATAGCTTGGGTAGATTACAATAAAGAAGGAATACAACTTAATCCACAACATCAAACTGTTATGGATATGTCTATTAAAACAGTTGCTCAATATATACAATTACTAGAATCTATAATGTTAGAGTGGGAAAAATTATCTGGTGTTAATAGACAAAGACAAGGTCAAATTGGAGCATATGAAGGTAAAGCATCTTCACAACAAGCTATTGTTCAGTCTTCACATATTACAGAAGATCTATTTAAGAAATTTAATAGGATGGAAGAAAGGGATATGCAAGCATTATTAGATTACTCTAAAGAAGCTTGGCATACAGGTAAAAAGACTGCGTTTGTTATGCCTGATGGAACACAAGAATTTTTAAGTTTAGATACTGTAGAGCATATGGAATCTAACTATGGAATATTTGTAACTGATTCTGGTAAAGAACAAGAGAAGTTTGATGCTATAAAAGTATTATCACAATCTATGGTTCAAAATGGTGTACCGGCTTCTACGGTAGCAGAAATGATTGATGCAGATAGTTTTGCTGTAATTAAAACAAAAATTAAAGCAGCAGAAAAAGAAATGCAAGAATTATCATCTAAACAACAAGACGCTCAGAATCAAATTGAGCAAGCTAAACTTGAAGGTGCTAAAGAAGTTAGAGATAATGATAACATGAATAAAGAAAAAGATCGTGATACTCAGATCAAAGTAGCTATGATTCATGCAGAAGATAATAACACTAGAGTAGAGGTTGATCAAATTAAAACAGTTAAAGAAGTAGGTGTTAAAGATAAAGATTCTGATACTAAACGTCAAGCTATGGAAGAAGTAGGAAGATCTAACAAAGCTAATGAAGACATCAAAAGAGCTGAGCTTAATATTAAAAAGAAAGAAGCAAAGACTAAGAGTAAAGATGTAGACAATAAACTTAAGATTGCGAAACAAAAGCCTAAAACTAATTAATGTTTGTAAATAAAAAGCATGCAGATAGAATTGTAGAGTGGGCTTTAGCAAATGAATCTGTAGTAAAGCATAGAGATGAAATTGCTAGAGAGAAACCTGGATGTGGCCATGTAGGATGGGAGAACATGGGTTATATTTTTAATCTGGAACAGAGAGATAAAAAGTGGGTAGATCTAGGATTTCCATTTGATAGTTTAAACTCAATAAAACAAGATATTCACAAAGAGTACAACATTCCTTTAGATTTAGATATAGCTCTAATGGGAGATATATTAATATATACAGAAAGTGATTATTTATGTAAATGGCATGATGATCACAATCCTAGTAATAGTGAAAAAATACATACTAGATTTAATGCTATAATAAGTGCACCTGAATCTGGAGGAATGCCTATTTTTGAGATAGATAATAAAAAAGAAATGTGGGAAGTAGAAGAAAGAGAAGTTTGGAAAGGAGAAGTTGGGAAGTATAAACACTCTACATCTCCTATGACTGGAAATTTACCAAGAATAATGTTGTCTTTTGGATATTACATATAACTAAATGAATAAAGAAGAAAAGTTTAAAATATTACAGCAATTGTTATCTGAAGGTTATGAAGGATCTGTAGGAGATCTTTTTAAACAAAAAGAGCAAGAAGAAGCGCAAGTTCAACAACAACAACAACAGCAACAAACTCCTTCTGCAGGAGCACCTACTCCAGCTCTTGGGGGAAAGGTAAATTTACAACCTCAACAAACTTCTACAGAAAGAAATATTATTCGTCCAGGGCAATATAAAAAAGGAGGAATAAAAATTAATAATAGAATGGATCATGGAGGGCCTCACGATAAAAAATCGTATACCCACATACCACAAGACAGTCTTATTAATAGACAGCAATTTAACGAGTCTAGATTTAAATCGGACGCTGTAAGTGAAGATGGGGCTACAAGTATTGCTCAAATTATGCCTGATACATTTGCAGATGGACTTGCAAAAGGATATGTACCAAAAGGAACAAGTTATGAAGATTTAGCTGCAGATGATAAACTAGCTACTCAGTTTCAAGAAGCTTACATGAAAGATCTTGGAAGTAGAGATTGGAATAAAGGAACTTCTAAAGTTAAAAGAGCTAAATCTTTAGCTGCTTACAATATGGGACCTACCGGACTAGTTAACCATTTAAATGCAGAGAAAAAAAGAGGAGTTGATATTTATAATAGTTTAGAATGGGTAGATGGTTTAAGTAAAGAGTCTAGAGAGTATGTGTACAATATTATGCTTGGAGGAGATAAAAAATACGAAGAAGAGTATAATAGAGAGCATAAAAAGAAATTTAAAGGTGGTGGATTATGGGCAAATATAAATGCTCGTAAAAAAGCAGGTACATCTAGATCAAAAAAAGATAGTACTATTAGTGCTTCTGCATATTCAAATATGAAGAAAGGGTTTCCAAAGAAAACTGGTGGATATTATAGTAAATACTCTGAAGGTGGACCAACTTTAAATGATGTAGAAGAATTTAGTTTTAATCCTGAACTTTTTAATTATGATAATGAAGCTGTTTCAGAAACTACTTCAGTCTCACCTTTTCCTAATCCTATAAGTTATCAAGAATCTCAGAAGTTAGGAGAAAATAAAAATAAAACTAAAACAGTTGAAGAGCCTGAAGAAGTTGATAACGTTATTGATCCTATTGGAACTGAAATGATTCCGTTTTTTGATCCTGAAATGATAGCTTTATATACAGATAACGTTATTCTAGGAGATAATACTTTAATAGTACCTCAAGGTCTTCCTTATCTAACTGAAGAAGATGCAGAGCGTGCGGGGGAAATAGCCATGGAAAACGAAACAATTGTAGATGCTAATGAAAAAGCTACTAATATAGACATTAGTACTAGAAGAAATAAAAATAAAGATCTAAAAACTAAGCTGAAAATAGAAGAAGAAGCAGCAAAAACTTTAGATGCTTTTTACAATCAGTATAATAATATAGATTATGATGATGTTAGTGCAGATCAAGTAAAAGCAATGCAACAAACATTATATGATGCAGATTATAATTTAGGTAACTTTGGCCCTAATAAAGATGGTATAGATGGTAAATTTGGTAATAAAACTAGATTAGCATATTTAGACTATATGAAAAAGAAGATAAATAAGGGTAATAGAAGTAATAATATTAATTTCTCTCCTTCTGGAAGAGAAGAACAGTGTGATGAAACTGGATGTGCTGAATATGTTACTTCTGAATTTATGAATGAGGGGTATAATGTAGATAAAATGCAAATAGGTGGAGATGCTTGGACTATGCATGATCAAATGGTTACAAGAGGTAATGCTACAAGTATTTATAATATATATAACGGAGATGAATTTAAAAATGTAACCTCTGCTTCTGATTCTAAAAAGAAAAGTATTAAGGCTTATAGAAATGCAGATGTAGACGCAGGAATGTTTCAAGAGGGAGATGTTATAGGTTTAGTTTATGACAATTCTAGTAACTGGGATAATGCATATAGAGATGTTAAAGAAGATGGTACTCATTTTTACGGAGATAATATAAAAAATAAAACATATAATAGTCATGTTGGATTTGTCTCAGGATTTAATGGAGATGGTGATCCTATTATTTCTCACAATGTGAATGGTAAAGTTTACAATGATGTTTATACAAATATTCATGGAGGAGGAGTTGCTTGGATTACAAGACCAACCCAAGAAGGTGCAACAGGAGATAGAAGATATGATTACACAGAAAACACTACAGAACACGATAACTCAGAACATTTAACTTGGCTAGGAGAAAAGAATGAAAGAACCTATTCCCCTGAAGTACAAGAAATACAAAACAACTCTATTAACTTTATTAAAAATAATGTACCAATTATATTAGATGAATTAGCTATACCTATAAATGGGGATGATGGTGAACTGTGGCTTCAAGAAGCTGTCATTGGTATTGGTATGAAAGAGTCAGGGCTAGGAAGTAATCTTCCGGATTTAGAGGAAGCTACACAAAAAAGACAACTTAAGCAAGCTGTAGATGTAGGGGCTAAAACTCTAACACAGAGTGTTGCAAAAAATGTATGGGATCTATACAATGGTGAGGACTTTACAGATGTTACAACAAATCCTAATAACATTTCTCTTGGTATCACTAAGGTTAAACTAGATAAATATGGTAGTGGGAGTAAATCATACTATAATATTGGAACAAATAATATAGAAAAAGATCACAATGCAACCCTTGCTCTTAGTATAGATAACTTAGCTAGAAATTATCAAATGCTTACAGATTATGCAGCATTAAATCCTCAACTAAAATTAACAGAAGATGATATTAGAAATATGACAATACTTTCTCACAATAGAGGATTGTTAACTAAAAATGACGCTGGAGGTGGAACCGGAACAAATTTTGGACAAAGAAATGATATGACTATTGACGAACAAGTTGAAAGTCTTAGATCTTTATATGAAGGAAATATGAAAGATATTAGTTCTACTAATTATAGATTTCTTCCTGAATTTATAGGAGACCCTTTATATGAAAACGAATTTGGAGAAGACGGATCTGAAACATATATTAGTTCTGTAAACAGATACATAAATAGACAGATTAAAACTCATAAGGAATTAGCAATAGAAGATAAAGAAAATAAGAAAACCATTACTATGAATATTAATCATAGAAAAATTGAGCCTAATACAGCACAAAAAGGGGGGTATAGATCTAAATATGGCTTCTAAGAATGTTATATAATAATGTAAAATTAAAAAAACCAAAGAGTATAAAAAATATCGATATAATTCGTAGATTTGTAACCAAATAAACCAACAATATATATATGAACCCAAATGATAAAATAGAGCTAGATGACATCACCTTTGATGATGTTATTGGCGGAGACGGAGTAGAAACTACTCCTGTTCTAGAAGAACCGGTACTTCCCGTAGAAGAAGAAACTCCTGAATCTGAAGATCCTATTCTAGACTCTGAAGAGGAAACTGAAGAAAAAGAAGAAGGTGAGATTGATGAGAACTATTTAAAAGAAGAAAAAACTTTATCTAATGATGAAGACGAAGAAGATGATTCCGAAGAGGATGAAGATGATTCAATTGTAGGATCAGTACTAGAAAAATTAGGATACGAAGTAGAAGATAATTATGAGGATACAACTGAAGGGTTGGTTCAAATGACTAAAGATATTGCTTCTACTATGGCAGATGAAAGAATTGAGGAAGTAATGGAAAAATTCCCTCTTGTAAAACAACATTTACAATACGTTTTAGAAGGTGGAGATTCTCAAAATTTTATGAATGCTTATGACCCTAATGCAGATTATAATAAGTTAACGATTGACCAAACTGATACTCGTAGTCAAAAAGCTATTTTAGGAGACTACTTATCTACAAAAGGTCATGATAAAGAATTTATTAATGAGATGCTAGAAGATTTTGAAGATACAGGTAAACTGTATTCAAAAGCAGAGGCTGCTAGAAAAGCTTTAGGTAAACACCAAGAAGCAACAAGAGGCCAGATGTTAGAACAACAGAAGGAAGAGCAAGCAACCAAAGCAGAAGAATTGCAAGAATTTTGGGACGAGGTAGCAGATACTATCGAAGAGTCTAGAGAATTTGCAGGACTTCAAGTAACAGAGAAAGATAAGAATAAATTTTTTAATTATCTATCTCGACCAGTAACTAATGATGGTTACACACAACGTGATGTAGATCACCAAGAAGCAGAAATGGAAAAGAAGTTAGCAATAGATTACTTAATGTTTAAAGGTTTTGACCTTAACTCAATAATTAATACTAAAGCAAGAACTAAAAGCGTTCAATCTCTAAAAGAAAGAGTTTCTAGAGGAGAAGAAACAGTTAAAAGTGCTAGACGTTCTAAAAGAAAGAATTCCAAATTTGATATTGATGATTTAGATCTTAACATTTAACAGACAATTCTTCAAGTAAAATTGAATTTTGTATATAACTTTAAAATAATTAAATAAAATGGCAGTAAACGGAACAAACATAAGCGTCCAAAAGGCGTTTTACAACGATTCACAGATGACAGATATGAACAGTCTGTCAAATGCTTTGTTAGCAAAGCCTACTGAACTGTCTCCGATTATTACTCATTTAGCAGGAAAAGACGATAAAAGGTTTCCACTATCTTTCTTAACGGAAGGTGTTGGTAACGTGAAGTCTATTGATCGCTTGGAGTATGAATATCGAGTGGCAACACATCGATTAAGAACGAGACCAGTAGCAACTACGTTAGCAGGAGCAGCGGTGGGACAAGGAGGCGGAAGCTTCGAACTTGAATTCCCAGATAAACACTTTGTATTTCCTTACGTAATTGTATCTCAAGATGGGACACAAGCACGTATTATGAAGGAACCAGAAATGGTTGCGGGAGGTACTAATTGGAAATATACATTACAACTTGTAAATCCTGATGCAGCAGCTATTTCAGCAGCAGCAAATAATTTACAGGGAGCTCTTTGGGCTCAAATGTATGCACCGGTAGGAGTTGATTTCTCTAGAGGAAATGCTTCAAACTGGGAGACTCCAGGTAAAGTAAGAAAT
>TARA_R110002153_G_scaffold273471_2_pt1 | contig 22642 bp, 25 predicted proteins | sample TARA_R110002153 | Tara Oceans TARA_R110002153 (sample SAMEA4398193) | marine metagenome | biome: Polar Biome; feature: [SRF] surface water layer (ENVO:00010504); material: water (ENVO:00002006), including particulate matter (ENVO:01000060) such as... | depth 5 m | reverse complement strand
AAGTGCCGTAGCCCTAATCGCCGCAGGTGATTAGTAATAACTGAATTTGATATTATAGATATCTATAATTAGAGACGTATCATTACCATGAACTGCCCAGAGTGTGATATTTATACCAATGCGGGCATTTGCGAAGATTGTGGGTATCGTATCCGCACCAATCTTACCGCTGTAGAGGTAAACAGTATTGAAAGAGAGCTTAAAGCCCCCGGATTTAATATGTATGATGTCGACTGTAAGAAATCGCATACTGTAATTTGCAATATTGCAACCATTATGGATGAAGATATCCCCGATTCTCAAGACGATATAATCTGTTTAATCTCCCGGGCATGTACTGCTGTCACTACGCACGCACGTAACCGCGATATTGTAATGCAGTCAATTCGTAATATCCGAGCAAACGTTTATGTTGCTTGTGCAGAATTAACTCTGTCCAAGATACTCGAATTACCAAATGCCACCGTCGACGAATTATACGCGGAAGCTATCATGCGATTTGATGTGTTAAGTATGTTTACGGTGTCAGTAGTTACACCTACTGTTGACACTGCGAGCACTACAAGCGTTGCACCTACGCATGTAGCTACTACCGTTGATACTGCTGTTACCGTTGATACTGCTGTTACCGTTGATACTGCAACTACTACCGTTGACGCTACAGTTAACAATGTACCGTCAGACCATCAATGGGTAGCTGCATCTACACTAAACACTAACAGGACTTATAAATTTAGTAAGATGCCACCGGTTACACGTATGTTGGATTTACAATATATGCTTAAGTTGAAGAATCACAGCAAGGTACTGTACAATTATATGTACGGTGATGTACCCATTAATAACAACGCCATAACATTGGTATACGATTACGCAACTCATGTGTATAGAACTATTGGCAATGCTAGCATTGAACTATCGATACCACTACCATACTCACATTACATAACTGATATCGACCTGAGAAATCTGCGTGACTTCGAAAAAAACTCAACATGTGGAACTTTAATATATCATAATACCGATCCGCGCCTCAATGCTATCGCTGTATTGTATCTTCGCGCGTTGCAAAAAGTACGATGTGTTCAGCAATCTACCGTATACGGGGACTTTAGTTACATTCTCGGTGACATTATGAGTACCACCGGTAAGGTAAACATTAATGCGGTTGTCAAACTATATAATCTGTTGTGTATTGACCTTCCAACGACCATGACAGCTAATCACGTAATTGAGGTTGTGGAGAAAGCTATTAAACGTATCTAAATTGACTGTAGAATGTAGACGTTACCATACAATATTTTTTATCATAAAATTGAATTCACTAGATATATATGTTTGAGATGTATAATATGTGGGGTAATGATGTATCTACAACACCGCATCCACTGTCAACGGTACCTGCAGTTACAGCTGTGGATACAGTACCTGCAGTTACAGTACCTGCAGTTACAGTACCTACACATACTCTAATAAACAAGACTATTGATCCTATTATTCGCATATATGGGATCACAAATTCCGACGAATTAAGTATTTTGGAACAAGATGATATTGATTGGATTTTCATCATGTACTATTTCCAGTTAATTTACCATCCCGAGGACATGCGAGTATACCTTCTCAATCTGCAAAGACATGGTATTAAAAAATTAGACGAACTTTGCGCAATGAGTATAGAAGAACTGTGCGGTTTGGGATTTAAAAAGTTTCACGCGTGTGCGATTAACCTAAAACGGTTTAAGGCTGATGACTCAGTCTATACAACTCTAAAGTACAAAGTATATTTGATGAAGCAAGAGGCGGAGGCTAAAGCAACCGCCGATGCAATTGCCGCGGAAAAAGCAAAGAAACAACTACACTATCAAGAACATTTACAACGTATGGCGTGTAAACTCGACAAGGAAAAAAAAGAGAAACGTGAGGCAAAGCTCATTAATCAAAACCGTACCCTTCAATCTAAATACGATACATTGAGAGCTAAGATGAAATAATAAACCATACAATACATGCCGTAAAAATAATAAACCTCAAGGTGACACACGAGATTTTTTTGTAGGTGACTGCGCAGAGTATTCTGCAATTTTTGCATCGTCGTAAGGATCGCGAATAGGATCGCGAATAGGATCGTACTTACCACCGTACTCACTACCCTCATACGTACCCTTATACGGTGTCCCATAATATGGTGCTGATGGACAGTAATTCGGAGTTGTAGGGCAATGCAGCGTAGTTGCATACGCTGCATGTTGCGAGTACGGTGGCGCATTTGGCGGGTACAGTGGCGCATGTGGCGGGTACAGTGGTGTACACGCTGATGTACTCAGGCGATAACTTGGCGAGTAAGATGATTCACTCGGTGAGTACGGTGGCGAGTAAATAGTACTAACAGCACTAACAGCAACATTAGCTTTCAAAGCATCGTATTTAACTTGAAGGATACGGTTTTCTTCGTACAAACGAACCATAGTTGCGGTAATTGTTGTCTGACACTCGTCGGAACAAGAGTTACGAGTATTTGAAATTCCGCACGCCATACATTGATCGTTTTCAGCTCGCTTTAACAAACAAGATTCACAGCAAGTAGACATATCGCGGTTATGGCTACAAGGATCACTCATAGTACAGGATGCTGCGGGTATAGTCTATTATACTCCTCAAATTCAATTGTATATTGTGATTACAAAAATATAACTCTGAGTACGCTGCGAGTACTCAGATTTATATCTAAGGGAATTTATCTATAAGGGAATTTATCTATAAGGGAATTTACCCACTCTAATATTTCCGCATTTTTGTATTCGGTTGCTCTAGTTAGTATTCGCCAATAATCACTTAGTGATAACCACGAAATACCTTGTAAATACTTTAATATACCTAAATTATTTGTCTTAACTGCGGCCAATGTAATGTATCTCTTCTTTACACCTAGATCAAACCCTTGTTCTACCATCCATTCTAGAGCATCTATATTACCATACATTGCAGCGTATATTGGCCAATTTTCAATATATTCAGTGTCAATTTGTTTAGCATATATGCATTTTAATAACCGTAAATTTTTGTATTCAAAGCATTTAAACGCAAAATCGTGCGTATCGAGCGTATCGACTCGGTCCGATAAACCTTGATAGCGATCCAATAATTGTAGGTCTAATGGATTATACATACCGCGAACACAGTTATATATATTTTTTTGTAGGGTCGGGTATGTATGGTATGTAGGTGCATATGTAGGCGCGTATACGGGCGCGTATGTACGTACAGTAGCCGAGAGTACTCTCATGATATTTTGTAATATAAACCTAACAGCGTTAGCTATCATGTTAAGTGATATCATATATTGGGATTATGTTAGTTATCAAAGTAACATATATACAAATATCACAAAAAATTCAGTTTTAATCTATACCCTCATCTATACCCTCATCTATACCCTCATCTATACCCTCGGCAATACCCTCCGCGGCAATAGCTCCCATCAGTCTGTCCATAGCAGCTGCGTTACGCGTATTGTGTTTTTCAGTTTCCTCCGGGTAATTTTTTAACATCCAGCATGCGATTTCATCATGGTGCATTGCATGTTTTAGTAAACTGCTTGGACGCATGGTCAACATGAAATGTTCAAGAAGATCCAGACTAGCTCGTTGTATCGCGCGTGTGGGTGTAAACCCTAATATTTTATAGTTTTCTACCGTTAAACGTCTTCTTAACATGTTCTTATATGCAGTACGATCTCGCATATATATCTCAAGTTCAGCGCCAGAGGCATAATTCCTTACTAGATATGCAGTTTCATCCCCACTACACGGACCGACTATAACCGCATATTCACGAGTATATTTGGCAGGTAATATAGATAATATCCATCGGGCTATAACGCTAGCTCGTAAGGTATTATGTGTTACTGATATATATTGTAGAATATCACAACTACGAATTATATACTTGTATGCGCGGTCCCGTTTGGTATTTGCGCTTTTATACGCAAGCTCCACTAACGCTCGCATTAATAAACAACGCCGAATATGTTTGACATTGAAGTCAACGGGCACAACCTTCGCTCCCATACGCACAGCCATACGTACGACCGACTTTTTGCCAGATTGAATAGCGTAGTTAATATTGTAGTTTTGATTTGGGTATTCACGATAGATGCGTTCTAATACGCAAAGATGACCATTCTTTGCAGCGCCGGCATAAATTCGTAGCCGAGATAATACTATACTATCATACGGTTCATTAAACAGTCGCATATCTCCTCTACTAGCCATGGATTCAAACCATGAAAGTCGCGTCAGTTCCGAATATGCATTATGCGCCGCATTTAGTACATTGGCCACGTACCCTTTTCCGGACGTCCATTTTATATATTCGTGTCTGTAGTTGACTTCAGCGCGCTCGTGTGGAAATTCAGCAGTATACTCCACGATTAAACGACCAGCATGAACCGAGTTTATATCTAACGCGGTTCTTAACAGGCAGTCAATAGAAATATCGTATCGTTGTTCATTAACTACACCTATACCGTCTACATCATAGCCTTCACCAACATCACCCCAGCCCATAATTACACCTTTTGGATAATGTTGTGGGTCGATATCGTATTCTTCATGTTTTCCTGCTGCGACAATCGCATCACATAATCTATCGCTGTATACACCTAACTGAAGGTAGTATTTTATGCTATGTGTTGTGTGTGTATTCTTACAACTAAAGTGATCTGACAACATACACAGTATATTAGAATCGCGGTTCCTTTCACTTATCAATATACATTTTCTACATGCCTGTTTCAACGCCCGTGTAAAACACCATCGGGATATCTTATGGGCAGTTCTAGACTTCATGGGTATGTGTGCGGTTATGTAGGTACGTAGGTACGTAGGTACGTAGGTACGTATGCAGAAGGTTATGTATTTTCTAGACAAAAAATCAATTATGAGTATGTATAGGTGTTGTATGAGTATTTGGATACCGGTGGGTTAGGGGTTAGTAGGGTACTCACCCACTACAGTGGATACGTTTGATACGGCAATGTGCGGGCTTTTTTAGGCGCGTTCGGAATAGACTGCTCGCGCGGGGAATGTACCGGCGTACTCGGTGGCGAGGGTGACGGATACGGTTGCGAGGGTGGCGGATACGTTGGACTATTATCGGGATTATACTCAAAGGATGCGTCCATCACTTCGCGTATGGCTGCCGATCTTGCAGCTGCACTTTCGCTATTATATATATGGTCGCCGATAATCGAGTGCGGATGACGAAACGGGTTGTATCCGGGCATAGGCCCAAATCGTTCCACTGGCGTCGCAACGTCAGTTCTCGGTACATATTCGTATTGTTGTTGCGACGTCTCCGCGCGAACAGTCTCGTTTCGCAGATATACATTTTCGTTATGTAAATGATTGTTTTCGGTATACAATTGATTGTTTTCGTTATGTAACTGTTCATTTTCGTTATCTAGGTGTTCGTTACGAGTAGTGATCACCATCACGTGGGTTTGCAAATACTTAATGTAATCTTCCGAATCGTTGAATTGTCCTCGCAATTCATTAGTTCTAACTTCCAGCTCAAGTGCGCGGTTATGTTGTCGTTTAATTGACCGCTGGCGATTGTGTCCGAGAAATCTCTCACATTCACTCGAACAAATACGCTTATCGCTAGCCGGGGAATCGCAAAATTCCCGAGAGCATGAAATACATTTTGACTGTTTGATCATAATTTCGAGACAGTTAAATGAGCACGCGGCAGTCCCATATGGGTGATAATTGCGCTGGTTGCATGCGCCACATGATGATTGCATTGTTGGATCCGCACGTAAGGTATAACAAGTACTTGATATTCAATTTTTGCACAGGGAAAAAACAACATAAAACATCATAAAACAACATGCAAACAACATGCAAACAACATAAAAAATCACAACGCAAACGGGTCAAAATTATCAATAGCAAATACAGCACTCTCGTATATGTTTTTTACATATCCAAACTGATTGGTAAATACGTGTTGATTATCAGAGTATTCTGAATATACTCTGTCATCTACGGGTTGATATGTGCGATCGCGTTTGTTATACGATGACCGAAATGTACTATACGATTCACGGCGCGCCGTAGCTTTCGTATACGTTGAACGACGAGCCATAGCTTTCGTATACGTTGAACGAATTTTGGTAGCCGGTTGAAGCGTCTTTGATTCATCAGTAGACGAATAATCGCTGACGCTGGCGTTGCTACCATCATCATCATCATCAGAACCTGCAGCAATTATCACTCGAGTGACTTTACGCCTTTTTGGTTCGCGGACGGGCAGATTTGATAGATCAATTTTGTCGTTGATATGATAATTATATTCAACGAGAGCATCTCCGTACATATTCCATACCTTTAATCCTCCACCGTGGCTAGTATTCTGAACTCGCATACCTAAATGTTTCAATGCCCGTTCAACGCTGGTGATTTGAATCAAGTACGTGTTCAATAACGCTTTAGTTTCCGAAAGACTATACGTGAGTTGTGGAGGGTTAGTGCCTTCTATTTTGAAGATACCCATACGAGTCAAAGCAATTAAAACGGCAATGGATACGCGAGGATTTTCACGCTTAGGTTCATGTGTAGGCTCATGTGTAGGCTCATGTGTAGCCATGTGTGTAGGCTCATCATTGATACTCATTTGAACGACCCTCTACAATTAGAGGTCGTATATTCAATTATGAATACATACACTACAAACGCCTATTTGCTATAGCGCCTGCGATACTAACCAATCCCGCAAATTGGGCCTTTGTTTGATCTTGCCGAGATTTTAGCTGTTCTTTATGCATGCGGGATTTTCTGATTTCCGAGACAGCTCCTGGTCGGTCGTAACCCTGTGCGATAAATCTGGCAACTGAACTTTCAAAACGATCATATACCGTATTCGCTCGGGACCTTGCGGTGTCGGGACCGAAAGTCCATATGAGTGCAATTAAACAAACGGATATTAAACTACCAACTATAGCAAAGCGCAGGGTACCATAGAATAACAGCAATATTATAATTATTATCACAACTACAGTAAAACCGACAAGGGTGTTCTTTGTTTGGCTGACCTCACATTCCACATATTCCTCACGGGTAGTTTCTTCAATATCAACGCAGGACATGACCGTATATAACTGTGTGGATTATAAACATTGTTTTTTACAAAAAAAGATTGCGTTTTGTAAAAAAGCAATTATGGTATGGCAATTATAGTATGTTACAAGGTGTGAATATAAAATCGCGACAGCAACGCAAGAACTGACTACGTGAGTTGGTAGGTGCGGTAATCGGTGCGGTAATAGGTGCGGTAATAGATGCAGTAATGGGTGCGGTAATAGATGCAGTAATGGGTGCGGTAATAGATGCAGTAATGGGTGAGTTGACGGGTACAGCTGTCATCTTTCCTAACAGTTCCGTGTACCGGGACTTTATAATTTCCAGCATTTCACCGAAAATTAGAAAACTGGAGGTCGACCCTCGCGTCCGGTTTCAATCAGCAACTCATGGTACTGGTTGATCATCGCATTGATTTCGGCGAGCTTCTCTGACACGTCCGCAACAGATTCTGAATTCACATATGCGGTGAATTCAGAATCTGTGCCTTCAAGTTCGGTATTTGTACTCACCATCTCGCGCAACGACTGCACGCGCTCAGTGAGCGACGAGTGCTGGGCAACGATACGTTCGGTATTCCCAGTAATAAACGCCTTTGCTGCGGCCAGACGGGCAGCGGGGTCGAGCTCAATAAGGCGAGCCGACACACCCTCCTCGTCTTTGATTTCGGCATTAAGGTTGTCAATCTCAGCGTCAATGGCGCGAGCGTCGTACTTTTCAATCTGCACAAATAGGTTGGCCATGTTAGTAGGTATGGTAGTAGGTCAGGTAGTATGGGTAGTAGGTTATATATCAATCGGATATAACTTTCTAAATCAAAAAAATGAAACTGATGAAGTTTCGTGCAGGGAGTCTAGATACCATACAGCTCTTCAATTTTATAAGGCTTCGGTGGTGTATTTACTTGTGAATATCGAGTTTGCGCCCGTTAACAAATATCGTCGCGTCTTTGTTCACAGTAGTGGCAAACGTAGTGCCACCTTTAGTGACAAGCCTGGACGTGATGGTGCCATCACTATTGACAGTGGTGGTAGCGCCTTCTTCATTGCCGCTATTGAAGATCTTGACTCCTTCTCCACTGCAAGTAGTGGCGAACATGACATTGCCAGTAGCGGTACTAGGTTTGCCACCTCCAGTGACACGCGTGGTGGTGCCATTGATGTTATTGAAGATCGTGGTGCCGTGTCCAGTGAAGGACGTGGTGGTGACAATGCCATTATTGACAATAGTGGACGTAGACGTAGTGCCGTGTCCAGTGAAGGACTTGGTGGTGCCATTGTCATTAAACGTGGCGCCGGGGCCCATGTTGAAGGTGTTATTTTGACTCATATTTAACCGTGTCTTATCAAGTATTCAATTTAGAGATCTCAAATTCAATTTTTTCTTGTATTGTGCACGCTACATCACACGCTACATCACACGCTACATCACACGCTACATCATACGCTACATCAATAAAAATTGAATTTGAGACCTCTAAATTGTAGAACCTTGAACACTCACGGTTAAATATGGACACTATCTTCAACTTCCTGAATGATGAAATGGCCAGTATGCAGGAAAGGGTCAACGGCTACGATCTGATCGGTACGGCGCTATTGCTTGGCCTTATGCATCAGGAGGTGAGACGCATGCTGTACAGCGCAGAATTGCACAATTTAGTTAATCGCACCGACTTTAACGCGATGTCTCAACGGCTTAGAACGTCCCCGGAAGAGCTGAAGAAACGTGCGCTCGCTGCGATTCCGGGCACTGCGGAACGTATGTCTGCGATGACACCTGTCAAATTACACCCAGGTAGCGGTAGCGCAAGCACGGATGCAAGTAGCACGGATGCAAGCGCCGTCGCACGTAGTACTTTTAAGGGTACCGATAGTTTCACTACCTTTATGCTACATAACCTATTGCGTCGTATCATGAGAGACGCTCACCAGCTGCGCTCGAACGGTAAGAGTATTGGTAATGAGGGTAGCCATGTTATCTTATATCTTAATGACATCATGAATACGACCAATGAACTCATGCGTTTGCATAAATGCACTTATGATGTCTCACGTAGTGGTGGAAATCCACATTCAGAATTAGTGAGTGTTGCAGCCGATCTTGTACAGGCCACAAAACACATAAGGAAATTGCAGACCGAGGGAATTCTCGATAACTGCAACGTGATCAAATTTGGTATTAAGCAACTTTATCATGCCGCGGTCAGAGTCGAAGGCTCGTATAAGTAACGTATACGCGGAAAGTATTGTTTTTTTGTATACTGGTTGCAATAACACAATTGAATTCTTACATTGTTATATAGAACGGCGACATAGAACGGTGGCAAAGAACGGTGACAAGTAATTATGAGTGACAGAATATTACGTGACCTAAACCACTACCGTGAAGAGTATGTTGTAATCGACTGGCCGGCATATGCTGTGTTTATATTTCATGTTTTGCGCACAAAACATGAAATATAAAAGTCGCATTAGGGCACTTGAACGTAAACTAGACGAAATACCGAGTAAAAAATAGAATATAGTACATACCTCGTTGATAGGTTAAATAAAACTAATTGACATAGGTGGTTTTTTTGAAGGTGTGGTATGTGGTGTAGGTGAGGTTGTAGATGAAGTATCTGCAGTTGTAATGGTCGTATCCGTAACTTCAAGATACTTTCCTGCGGTTGTATCGTGTAATTCGCCATTATAAAACAATAACCGTCCAAGCGAGAAGTCAGTTGCAAAGTCAATCCCAAAGTCTTTTGCAATTTGCAGGTCTTCATGGTAGTCGCTTCGGGCGATATCTACCGTAAACGCCGCAGTGGTTTGTGAATGCTTAAAATCCTGCGCGGACAGCAGTGCGCGTTGTGGCTTTAAATGTTCCATGTAAAGATATTGGCGAGCATAGTTTACAACTAACTTGCTATCGCGACTAGTTGGCGCCAGAATGCAAACTAGTGTACAGTGGTCATTGCCGTTGCTACTACCGTCATTGCTACTACCGTTCTCGCTATCACCAAACTCAAAATCGCCGGTAAATTGATCGCCAACTATCACTTTTCGCACCGTAGACAGCTTAACGTCGCCAAATGTATACACTGGCGGGCCATCTACAATCTTCAATGATAAATACATTTCACTAATTAATACAACTGGATATGGCGATTTCTCTATAAACTGAGTTATTAGATCATCGCGCTTTATTTTTGTAGGTTTGTTTGTAGGTGCAGCACCATTAGGTTTTTTGTCAAGTGTATTGTTAGGTTTTTTGCCGGGTGTGGTGTTAGGTGTGATGTTAGGCTGCTTGTAAACGCTATTTGCCGACACCATGCTTATCAATAAAAATATAACGGCTATGACAAATCCAAACACCTCAAACATCTCTATATTGTATATATCGCTTTTCTCTATATCAGGTATTGTAAATATATCAGTATAGATAGGATTGTAAAATTGAATAGTCGCAATCTATATATTACCACAATGTTAAAAAACAGCAGATATGTTGTCGGCTGTATGGTAAGTGATTTTGACCTGAGTGTGGTTGGTGTAATGTATGGAGGTACTATGATGAAATATAGAGTAAACGATGCTATGCTTGGTAGTCTTGAGTTAGTGAAATTGTACATTACCGATTATGATGTGAGCGTATGTAAAGAAGCTGCGAGTAAAGGTAGATTAGATGTATTAGAGTGGCTTAGAAGCCAGGATCCACCATGTCCATGGGACACAGACACATGTAGTTTTGCTGCAGGTAATGGTTATTTAGATGTATTGGTTTGGCTACGAAGTCAGGATCCACCGTGTCCATGGGATGAATGGACATGTGCATATGCTGCAGAGAATGGCTATTTAGACGTATTAAAGTGGAGTAGAAGCCGGGATCCACCATGTCCATGGGATGATTTTACATGCACGCACGCTGCATATAGTGGTCATTTAGAGGTATTGAAGTGGCTACGAAGTCAAGATCCGCCGTGTTCATGGGATAAATTAGCATGTACATATGCGGCAAAGTATGGTCATTTAGAATTACTGGAATGGGCCAAAGCTAATGGCTGTCCGGAATAGTCTATATTTTTTTGGTATCGTCACATACACACGATACCAAAAAATAGATTGATTTTCCCACCGCATGTTAATCAGTGCATACCTTACAATATGGTTGTATACCTGCAATGAATTCTTCATCAGTAGGAAGTGTTTTAACGTGTTCTTTTTCACATACAACGTAGCTGAGCAGCTTTTCGTAATCAGTACACGTTACTCGCCATACTTCATCAGTACATACGTTATATAGCTCCAATCGTTTAGGTTGCGCATCGGGGTCGTTATGGTATAATGTTCCGTATATTACAAGTTGCAATACGTGCTCGGGTTTTAGCTGCGCAACGCACTTTACTTCAATAATACGGTCTGCGGTCATAATATCGATTGCACCCTGCACCTCCCGGCGGTTAAACTTAGTCTTTAGCATATACGATAATCTGTGCTCAAATTCACATGGTGTGGTTGCAGCACCTACACCGTTACCATCTACACCGTTACCATCTACATCATTAACAAATCGCTGCAACCGTTGTAGCATTGCATAAAGAGTATCGCTGTTTACCCAGGTCATATCAGTTATCTGACGCAATCTGTAAAGTGATTGGTCCATACGCACTGTTGAATCAAGCGCCATTTGCAGTGTATTAACGGTGTCTTTTGCCGTCGGCATTCCAATAAAGCGTGTTGGTGCCGATGGTGCTGCTACATCATCACTAAAGCCTCCACATGTCGCAGTATCCACGCCGCATCCAGTAAAGTCCGCAGGTGCTAATTTTGTTGTCTTATAGTCGCGATATGGCGACTTCGTTTTCATCTTACGCAAGTCTTCATACATACTGCATGTACCAGTTCGCCAGATTTCAAACTCCGCAGTTACCGCCTTACCGTTAATATCAGCTACAAACTCTGCGTAGTTTCCCTGACGCGATAACACTGGGAGTGCGATAACATCGCCGCTGGTAGCAACAACCTCGATTTCAATACATGCCATTATTCTATGCATGGTTTCGCTTGGAATGTGGCGAGTAAGATACGTTGCACCATATATTTGCGGGGGCATTACACGAGTATCGACTCGCTTTGCAATACCCGGCTTAATTCGCAGCAACCGTGACTCAACTGGTTTACAGAACGGCAATGGTTGATTATCTTGATACACATATAGACGGTGTAACGCCCGTGTTAGTGCAACATACATTGGCGCAACAAAGCTACCAGCTACACAATCCGTAAATTTGTAGTAATTTACGTCATATCCGAGCACATGCACACACTTACGTTCAAGTCCTTTCGACTGGTGAAAGCTTGAGAATGTGATTTTTCCCATACATAGTTCGGCATTTAACATTTCCAAATCGTCATTTGGCACATAAACGCGCGCAAACCGACTAACCTGAGATGCAATAGACTTTATTGTTTGCGAGCGTACTGACTTTGCAATAATATAAATCTCGCTAGGCGCATAGTGGAGTAGCGATTCTTTAATATTTGCCATCAAGTGGGCATTTCCTACCGAATACACAACTGGCGGTCCGTCTTTTGTTGCAACCAAGCGTTCAGATCCAATCTGGCGGTTAATAAATGCTGCCATAGCGTGCGTAATTCGGTAGCTAGTTTTCATATTACATCGCATCCATGGGTATTTTGACGGAAACATCTTGTCTGCAAAGATAATATACCGCGGATCCGCACCGGCGTAACCATAAATAGACTGGTACCGGTCGCCAATAATACAAATGCGTGCGTCCATAGTGTTGAGTATATTAATACATAGCTGGTAGTATGTAGGAGTAAGATCCTGCGCCTCGTCAATAATAACGATGTCGTATTTAGGGATTTGGATTGTAGTTATAGCGGCTTCAGCAGCTGTAGGTGCATTGGCAACTGGCGCTATGGTAGGTGAATTGTCATCTTCAATGAACCCACCTTCAATGAAACCACCGGTGCCTTCAGTAATGCCTTCACTGCACTGAAACTTCTCGCCGCGTTTATTAAAGTCGATGATTCCAGAGTCAGTAGAACATTCCTTACCGATATACCTGTAGGCGAATGAGTGAAATGTATGAATTGTAATGTTAGGGATATCCTTTGCGCGTTCTTTGCTCTCGTGGCGCAATTTAGAGTTATATGTCAGCAACAGTACGCGTGAGTCCGGATAACTGCGAGCGATCTGCAGCATTGTCGTTGTTTTACCGGAGCCAGCAACTGCATCTACTATGACATTTCCAGTTAAACTAGCAACCACGTTTTTCTGTTCGGGTGATAGCATTACGTACAGCGTATACGTGGTATACTGTCAATAGTGTTATATATTGGTATAATATTCAATTGTCTAGCCGAGAAAAAAAAGGTACGGTGTGTATGGTACATAACGCTCAACAAATCGCTCAACAAATCACTCAATAAAGTACAATTTTCCCATGATCAAAGGTTCACAATCGATGACGTATCCATGCATACCGGGCGCCATTTCGTCGCCTCGATACGCGCCGCATGGATCCATGGGCAAGGGAGCCAAATTGTAATTGTAACAATCTTCTGCATCATTAGCAGTATGGTAAGCGTGGTTCAAAGCGTCTTTTTTGTTTGGGAATATAGTTACTCCCCAACGAGCGTTGGGACCAGAGGGTAAACACTTCTCGTCGTTGTATAGTTCTGTAACCACCCAGTTTACGCTGGGTGGAGATGCGGCATCTGTATTGTTTGCGTTCATCGTTGATATCGCGTGATTAGTCAATTTAGAGATCTCAAATTCAATTTTTCCCGGTGTATCGTTTTAATGGTGTTATATATCTGAATATTCAATTACATGGCAGAGAAAAAAAGGTATATTGTATGCTGCAGTGTATGTTTGTTTGAACGCTGATGGTGAGATGTAATCACTCAACATAGTGGCGTTTTCCCATAATCAAAGGCTCACATTTGATGACGTATCTAGGCGTACCGGGCTCCATTTCTTCGCCGCGGTATGCACCACATGCATCTCTTTCAACATGCGCGGTATGAGGGATATCGAAACTTTCCACATTGATGGCAAGTATGTAAGCGTGTTCCAAAGCCTCGTCTTTGTTCGTATGCACTGTCGAGCCCCAATATCCACCAGATCCAGAGGGTAAACACCTTCCGTCGTTGTGCAATTCTAAAACCACCCATAGTTCGTTGTCTTTAACCGTCGTAGATAATGCGTTCATCGTACCGTAGTTGATATCACGTGATTAGTCAATTTAAAGATCTCAAATTCAATTTTTTCCCCGATATACTCTCCTAATATGAAGGAATAACCTCGCGCGGCCATCTGCGGTAAACTACAAATAAGGCCATTACGATTGCCAATATAAAGAATATAAGCCAGTTTACAGTAAAATACATCCAGATTGATGAGCTGAGATCATAATACTTTTCCGCAAATTCATTTGCTGCGCCAGTTGCGGCTTCAATCGACGTAAATCCATATCCCTGAGTTCCAGTATGCGGGCCAACTATAAACAAGCCGCCGACTTTACAATCGTGAGCCATCGGCTTCCATGCGGTTGCTGCGCGACTGATTGTGGGGTAGCCTGTGCCGACTGTGCTGACTGTACCTACACTAGACGGTCCTCGTCGTGCGATGTCATACTTTGGCGCGTTGGGATACAGTTGCTTAAAGTTATACCAAACTGCTTCAATTAACTCATAATCTTCAAGTTCGGACAATTCTTTACCGTTATACTTTCCACCTAAGGTAAGTCCACACGATACTACGCAGTCATAATCTTCAGTTCCAAGCGTCAGTGCAGTATCAATGTGGATAAGACCATGCGTTGTTCTAGAAGAAGCGTCCAGATCATATTTGCGAGTTCTATTCTTCCACATAAACGACACACTGTAATAGTCCATATACGTCGCGCCAAATATGTTGCCTGCAGCTGCACCCACACCTATACCTGCAGCTGCACCCACACTCTCAAGCACCGTACCGATTATACCTCTGGTATTTACACCAATTTCCATCGGGTTTTCAATCGATGTTGACATCTTTAGCTGCTGTTCAACTGAAAGTTGTTTCTTTATGCTGTATCCCGAACTGTCCATTTGCGCGGTCGCAGCAGGCACCGTAGAAATATTAATTGCGGGTATTTTTGCCGCGGAATGCGGCGGAAGTGCAAGCACTACTCGGTCGGCTAATATCTTACGTCCGCCATTTACTGCCAATCCTCGCGATACTCCAACCGTGTTAATACCGTACGCAACACCGTTTTTAGTCAAAATGTTTTCGCACCGTTCACCCATTATCAAAATAACTCCTTTGAGTATAAGAGCTTCACGTATAGCAACAAACAACCGCTTATCGTTTGCGACTGCGGGTTTGTAGTAAGTGGACAGCCCCTCGTAGTTTATAAGGTTCATTAGCGCCTGTACACTAAATCTGGACACATCAACTCCGTCGATGAGCAATACTTTGCGCGAAAGAAAGTCAATGCATGGGCCGGAAAAGTTACCCTCTGTCAAGTAGTCGAGCAGAGACGTACTTTGATAATTGACACCAAACGAGTATGCGATATAGGTGCGTGCGAGCTTTGCAAGATCTGACCGCGAAAAACTTGGATTAACCGATAGGTCTTCTGTACCTATGCCTGCGCTTACACTCGCCTTATCGGCCTTTGACAATGTCTCGGAAGCAGGCACGACTGTGTCCGCGACTTTAGCCGCAACATCAGGTACAGATTTTACGACATCCGAAACTTCAGCCGCGGCGGTTCCACGCATCGCTGCGACAAAACCAGAAACTTTCTTTTTTGTCGCGCCCATATACGTATCTGCGGACGTATCTGCAACCGCTGGCTGAAATACCCAGCTATGATCAATGTTCATCTCGTCTAACATCTTGTTAAACTGACGAAAACTGCTGGAATATATCCGGGGACCATGCTCACTAAAAGTACTATTGCCATTGGGGGCAACAGTTCGCAGAACGCTGTGAACTCCACCGAGCCTATCTGCTTCCAATAATACGACCTCATGCTTTGCATCCGCGGTGGCCAGGCGCCAGGCAAGTGCGATTCCAGTCGGCCCGCCTCCTACAATTACAGTTTTCATTTTATGGTACTTTCCTATAGAATATATATTGTACAGTGGATATATATTCTATAGTGTTATTGATATCTAACGCAGTTGCACTTTACGTCATACAACATACATACCTACAACTTATACCAGATGTTTAAAGACGATAACTATCAGATAGCAGACATTTCCATTCTATATGAGATTGAAACTAAGATATCTCGACTATACCATGGATATCAAAAAAGACTATCGACTCGGACATTTTATAGCATGCTATGTAATAGAATTGGCGAATTTATTGATACCTTGCAACTTAACTTACAACCTACCTTGCAACCTACCCTGCAACCTAACCTGCAACCTACCATCCCATACAATATATACTTGTTTGCCATGGATCAGCCTTCGGGGTTTGGATTTTTAGTAATAGTGGCTTTACGTCAATACTTACCGGAAGAATTTTGGGAAAAAGAAATGTTGTCGCGCAAAAGCTTTATTCGCGCTGCCGTTTCCCTTGAAAAATCTCCTAGCATAAATACAGTCATGCGCGAATGGGAAGAATTAGAGTAGTGATGGTGCAGTGTGCAACTATAACGCGCCACAATACGCTACAACTATAACACTCCACAACTATGTTTTGCCATACATTGTGTAAATCACCGCGCTAAATAGCAATGCCTGAGCGGCGCCATTTGCCGCAAGATGGGGGTTACCGTTGCTATGGTTTATATATGTGAGATGTAGCGTCGAGATCAGAAACAATATGTATATAATAATAATAGCAGGAGGCATTTTTAGTAGAGTGTTAATATTGTTTGATATGTGGTAGTGTGTTAATATGTACCTCTTACTAGTATATAGTATTCGTGGTATTTTTTTTCGTAACTTTGTAAGTGCGGATAATAATCTAGAGATTCGTCTATCAAACATTTATAACAGTTCAACGGAGTTCCGTGACGGATATTAACTGCCGCTGCTTTTAATATTGACTTTAGCACTCTATCGTCAGAGTTTATATATCTTCTCATCAGCACGCGTATAGCTAGTATATGCACTGTAGTGATGTCCATTATTACGCCAAAGACTAAATTCTATATAGTATTATGTGAACTGTTAGACGAATCAACTGGAGTAAAATGGGGTGCTGTTTATATTAAATCGCGAATACAATATATCATTTCCCCGGATTGCTATTATCGCATAGGTAAAGTTCCAAAATCCAAGTATATGAAACAGGACATATATCTTCGCAATAATATCGGCCACACCCTATATCAACTATCGCAACTAATACAATCAAGACCTCAGTGCGGTGGGGTTGACGGCACTAAACATGCTGCAATGATATTAGATAATATGGCCGCGTATGTGAATGCCCATATAGAAATAAAAAACATGTGGTGGATATTGAATGATTGCAGTGATGGCGCTGACAAAACAGCTAACGCACCAACCAACAAAACTATAATTTTTATCGACCCTTACTATATAGTTGATGCTCCAAACGATTGGATTGATACCAGTTTGCAAGATTTAGCCTAGATCACAATGCGGGTAAGTGATCCATCTGACGAATTGACCACGGTATGTCGGAAATTTCAACTTGCAAAGTGCGTTTGTGATGTATGGTATAAGAAAAAACATTTAATGCAATGTACGTGCGGTAAATACTATTGCAAGCGATGTGAATCATTGTCCTGTCGAGATTCGCGACCAGTAACTTGTATAGCATGTAAAGATAAGATTTGCGCAAAGTGCGAAGCTGACGCATGTATTATATGTGATTCGTGGGTATGTTTAAAAGAATCCAATATAACATGTAATGTTATATTGTGCAGTTGCAATGGTCGAATTTGTTGCTATGATAAACCGGAACTAAACTGTAATCGATGCAACCGCACATTATGTTCTAGTTGCATGGAAGACCACCCATGTAAACCAACAATGCAATCTTGTAAACATATAACGTATATTGGAGAACCTGTATATTGGTGTTCATGTGGGGTTTCCGCATGCATATACTGTCGGTCAAATGTCGAGGAATGTTTGGCCAGACACTCAATGTACGGATTACTGTTAGCGATGGGACGTCTAGACTTGAGTTTACCGCCGGAAATTATAGATGTGATATTTTGTATTTTGACGGATGTAGAGAGTAGTTAGTGTAATGTATGCGTAATGTATGTGTAATGTATAGGGTGTATGCGTAATGTGGGTGTAAAGCGTAAAGATGTAAGCTAGTCACTCCGCTCTAATAACGGGCGTCACGGTAAACTCCATACCATTATACTCTGTTATGTCACACTTGCCGTCATAAATTGCAAGCGTGAGATGGGTTTTGTTATAAGCGACAGAGTTCTTGGCATTAACAAACGCATAATAAACTACTACTTTGGGGCCCGCTACAATCATAACTGGCATCCAATCGTCTGCATCTTCTCGGTCCCTTGTATGTAACCTCCACTTTTTCATAACTCCTCTGGTTAGTTCGGTGTCGATAAATACTTCCGGTGATAGTTTACCAGGTTTTTTACCTGTTATCTTGGACCAGGATTTTAACATTCGTTTTTCCATGTTGTATGTTGTAGGTAGGTATGTTGTAGGTTTATGGTAGGTATGTTGTAGGTTTATGTTGTATACTGCTTATTCTAATTAACGCAGTCAATTGTTTTATTGTATTAATATACATAAACCAGCTCATGATTGGCGGTTGGGTATTTGGTTCCCCAGCGGGTGTTGATGTGGCTACTGTTATGAAGGCACACATACCCTGGAAATGCCCGGAAGGTGCAGTTATAAATAAAATGAACGGTACAAAAGGTGAGTACATTAACTCTGTGCAGGCCCAGTGTACGGATTCAACACTTTCTCCCGTATATGGGAACCCCGAGGGTGAAGCATGGGAATTTGAATCGACTACGGGTGGATTTTCTGATATGACTGGTGTTGGTAACAACACTGGACTAATTGGGTGGAAAGACGTTCAAGAACGTGGGGGAGTTAAACTACCCGACGTACTCGGTACAGCAACGCCAGATGATAACGCGTCTTATACCCGTAAAGCGAATTGTTCTCGGAACGGGGAACGAGATGTCGCATTTGGTAGTATGACGCCATTATACTATAACGGTAAATGGATTCAGGGTATACGTATTGATTGTACGAATTTTGACAATATCGCGGAAGTGCAGGAGATGTTAAATCTCCTCAAAGAAGGAAAAGAAGAAGAGCGCAACCGCGCTCTCGCGAAAGAAGATGCAGCCAAGGCAGTCATTAAATCGGCACAGGACGCTGCAGACCTTGCAGAAATACAGGCTTCAGAAAAGCTAGTGGCCGATGCAGCAACTATCGCCGAAGTGAAGCGACTTAAAGACCTTGCAGCAGAAATATCCGCTCAGTCCGCTCGTGAACTTGTAAATTCCGCCGCAGAAGAAGCAGAAAAGAATGCCGGCCTTGCAGTACAGGCAAGAGAAGCTGCAGCGGCCGCTGAAGTACTTGCCGCAAAGTCTACTGCTGACGACGCCGTAAAGATACGAGCGGAGTCGCAGGAACTCACTTACCTTGCAGAAGACCTTGAGGCAGAGCAGGAAATGCTTAATGGGAGTGTAAATGATAAGGATGACGAAGCTGCAGTTTTAGAAGCCGTTGCAGCTAGAAGGGCAGCTGCAGCAGCGAAAACAAATCCACTAATTTACGTTCTTGTGATAATTTTCCTTATTATCGTAGGAATTGCCGCGGCAATGCTTATGCGATCTCAGCGCGGACCGACGCAACAATCGCAATATCCGCAATTTAGGCAATAAAAAAGGGCATGATATTACTAACAAAGGGCATTATCTACCCTAAAAATCCATAACCGCATATGCGCGGGTGTTAGAATCTGAGCTCAATTGTGGTATTTGGTCATATCTATTTTTTCGCAAGTAAATTCGCATCATTGTTACAAGATCGACCCATGTCCATGTACCTGCGTGTTGGCCGGATTTCTTTACATCGTATAATGAATCGAGGAGAGCTGCAGTCATTGCGCCCGACGCGGCACCGTTAATCCATGCATCTGCTGACGTTTGTGAGTCCATACATCCTGAAATAAATATGATATCGCTGTTGCTGTCAATGGGAATTGCGTTTTCTACGGCGGTGCGGTTATTTGATACCCATCGGCACGGCAAGTCAATCGCACTGCCAGAATGGCATGAATCAAACACGATCCGCAGCTTGGCGCCTGGGTTAGATTCCACAACGCACAACTTATACAGGTCGTCGTCGAGAATGAAACCGCCTGGCGATGCATTAAAATCAACAGGGCAAATACACTCATCGCGGCCATCGGCCTCATCGCCAGACGTGTCGCGGACATACGACCCATGACCGGAGTAGTGAATATACAGCGTATCGCCGCGTCTGGTCTTACGGACCATCTTGCGAATACTATTTACAATATTGTCGCGGGTGGGGCATGTATTAAGTGCGAATTTTGGGTCGGCGCTAGAATCCTTCAATATGGTGAACTCTGTGTAGCCGGTGTCTTTTAAGTATGCGCGCATATTATCTACATCTGCGTGGCAGCCGTTAAGTCTGCTGTTTTGTCCAAAGTAATTGATGCCGATAAGCAGCGCCCGCTTTACACCGCGAGCCGCAACAACGGCCTTTTCAGCCGCCACGGGGTCAATTTTATGGTCGGAAACCAGTTTTAAATACGCATCGAGAAACTGGTTGCGTGTAGTTGCAGTGCCACTTGTACCGTCACTGTCATGTTCTTGCATGTGTGGTATCGGGTTATATAGTGTCGCGTATAATTAGGAAAAAATTGAATTTGAGTTTTCTATTTGTACACTGTCGCGATATCCGGCTATTATGTCCATGTTTAAGGGTCCTTTATGGGAAATGTATAGATGGTGTTGGAAAGTTCTCGACAATAGTTCGAATGAACGCGATGTCATGATTGCAACTCACCTGCGTACTATGGTCTTCGAAGACATGCCGGATTACATCGAAGACTACATAGTTCATATTTTCGACCAGTATGTGGATCTACCAGATGTACAACGTGAACTGAAACAACACGAAAGGTTTTCCAAACCGATTAGAGACTTTGAATTGACGCACTCGGCTATTTTCCAACGTGAAATCGAAGTTGCCCAGTACAAGGTGAAGATTGATAAGTTTCTGAGACGATTTTACATGGAATGTGCCATTTCGCCAGATTATCTTACCAACTGGAACTACAAAAATGGATTCAATTGGAATCGCTGTAGCAATGAAGTCGTTAGTGTCGATGGAAGCAATGTCGTAATTTTAAACGACGAAGAGGCTTACTATGACGCATGCGCCCTAGTTGTAAAATATGCCAAAAAGGGCGGCAAATGTCCCAATTGTAAAGGTACTGGCGGTGGAAGGGATGCGATGCACTATAGCTCTATCGGTTATGATAAGGAAGGGATCTGTAACGGTTACTGCGGACGCGAGTGTGGTCGCGCGGGCAAACTCGGGTGTCCAACATGCATGTTGAAAGATGCGATGTATACATGGAGCCTATGTGCACGGTATATGGGAGTCTCGAAAGATGTACGTGGAATTATCACAAAGCATCTTATTCGCAGTGTTTTCGACATCGATTGGGTTTCCAGCATGAACTTTTCGAAAAATAACGATACCACTTCTGGTTGTGTTGTACCAGAGACACAACGGATGATTACTCGAAGAGCGTATATACCTATTACTTCGGCTATTTATACAAAGCTTCCAGTGTTTGATCGCTACACGGGCTGGTGGTGTTACCGAATCGGAAAATATTTTGAAGAACGCGTTTGCCCTGAAGAAAGATGGTAGATGGTATGAATAGATGGTATGAATAGATGGTATGAGTGGATGGTATGAATAGATGGTATGAGTGGATGGTTGTGATCTTACATTGCCATTATCCTAGATTTGCAAACTGCGTCAAAATCGCATATTGTTAAAAGAGTTTTTTTCATAAAATCAAACGCCTCTGTCAATGTTGTAAAGAATATGGTTACACTTGCAACGACGGGTAGTTTTGTAAGCTGTTCTGTAAGCTGTTTTGAGGTTAGATTACACTCTGCGCTATTAAACTCTACTTTATTATACCCTACTTTATCCTCTATAATCTGCAAGTTTATAGTCGATGTATATGCAACGTTGGGTATTGTAAACGCATAATGTGAATCCTTGATGTGTGTTATTACCCCGCAAGTTGCAGCTTCCACCGCAAACCTAAAGTTTTTCACGGTGGTTGATCCATAACTACACGTTGCGCACTTGTATTGTATATTTGCGGTTATAAGATCCATACTCGTAACATGTCCTTCTATACAGCGTATACCTCCATCAGTACGCCATAACGGCGTTAATGTCGGGTTTGCAGTCTGAGGTTTCACATACGGTGCAGGTTTC
>TARA_R110002153_G_scaffold17413_1_pt1 | contig 22663 bp, 29 predicted proteins | sample TARA_R110002153 | Tara Oceans TARA_R110002153 (sample SAMEA4398193) | marine metagenome | biome: Polar Biome; feature: [SRF] surface water layer (ENVO:00010504); material: water (ENVO:00002006), including particulate matter (ENVO:01000060) such as... | depth 5 m | reverse complement strand
GCTCCAGCTAAAAATACCCAAGGGAAGATATGTCGGCTAAAAAACTATTATTGATCGATGATGATTTAGAGTTGACCGAATTACTTAAAGAATACCTTAGCCCGCAAGGCTATGAATTAGATGTTGCCCACGACGGAGAAGCTGGTCTGAGTTTAGCGACCTCAAACAAACACTACGACCTTATCTTGCTGGATGTCATGTTACCTAAACTGGACGGCTTTGAAGTATTAAAAAAATTGCGCACTAGTCATCTCACCCCAGTATTAATGTTGACAGCTAAAGGCGACGACTATGACAAAATTTTTGGTCTGGAAATGGGGGCTGACGATTATTTGGCGAAACCGTTTAACCATAGGGAGTTATCGGCAAGAATAAAAGCTTTGGTTCGCAGAATGGCTTTGTTACCTAGTGGTAGTGTGCAGCAAAATTTAAAGTTAGGTGATGTGGTTCTTTCACCCTCAGCACAACAAGTGTTTTGTGCTGACAATATTGTGGAACTAACTGGCACCGAATATTCTATTTTGCATCTGTTGATGATTAACCAAGGAAGTTTAGTCAGTAAACAGGACATCAGTGAAAAAGTACTAGGAAGAAAACTTGCTGCTTTTGACCGCAGCATAGATATGCATGTTAGTAACCTTCGTAAAAAATTAGCTGTCTTTAGTCCAGAAGAAAAAATCAAAACTCATCGTGGGGCTGGTTATCTGTATGTGGTGCCCGCATGAAGGGATTAAGTCGTTTTAACCCAGCTAAAAGTTTATTTTTTAGAGTGTTTTTATGGTTTTGGTTGGCTGCTTTGTTGATTTTTTTAAGTTCAGTCTGGTTAGCTAAACAACTTGACTCAGAAGCCAAATATCAGCCTTTGAGTCCCCAGCAGCACAAAGATTTAAATACCTTGACCCGCAAATTACAAAATCAAATTGATAAACGTAATGGCAATGTCGAACTTAAAAAGTTACTTGATCACGTGAGTGCTCGAAATCGCTTCGGTTTGATTTTAATTGATCCATCCACAAGAGAAATTGTGCATAACATAATTCGCAATAGACGCCTCAAAAAAGAAATGTTTGACGATTTTAACCAGCAAAGTTCACCGTTAATGTTAGAGGTGCAAGGAATCACCTTTGTTGGACCAAGTATGGTAAGTGCTAATCAAACCGACTATATGTTGTTTTTGGTTAAGCCAAGGCCTGGTGGGAGTTTTCGGGTCATTCAGCATGAATATCCAGAGGTATTTATCACATTTATAATCTCCTTTAGTTTGGGATTGTGTTATTTATTTGTGCGTGGATTACTGAATCCTATTGCGCAACTCAGTCTCGCCTCTAAACGCATGGCGACGGGGGAAATGGGAGTGCGAGTGGGTGCTGCTAGTGCGCGCTTAGATGAAATTGGCCAACTTGGTCGTGACTTCAATTACATGTCTGAACAAGTGGAGAGTGTGCTAAATAGTCAGAAAAGGTTACTAGCTGATATCTCACATGAGTTGCGTTCACCTCTTACGCGTTTGCAATTATCTATTGGTATTGCGCTGCAACAAAATGAAACTGATATGTCAGCCAATATGCTTTCAGCCTTGGAGCGGATTGAAAAAGAAGCGCGGCAAATTGAAGATATGATAGCTCAAGTATTGTTGTTATCTAGGTTGGATAATCAACTACCAGTCGAAAACTTACAGTCTGTTAGTCTTGAGCAAATAATGACGCCCATTATTGCCGATGCACGATTCGAGGCTGCGCAAAAAAATAAGGAGTTGTTTTATCAAGCTGATGAAAACGTTAGTTTGCATGCAGATCCGCAGTTATTGAGTAGTGCTATAGAAAATATTCTACGAAATGCGATCCACTACTCTAATCATCACATTCAAGTCAAAGTGTCGGTACAAGACAAACACCTTGTATGGGAGATAGAAGATGATGGTAATGGTATTGAAGAGAGTCAACTGGATAGAATTTTTGAGGCATTTTATCGTGAATCAACCGCACGAGATAGGAATAGTGGCGGAGTAGGTTTGGGATTAGCTATTGCTCAACATGCGATAGGGAAACACCAAGGCTTAATACAGGCAAGCAATAAACCTCAAGGCGGATTACTGGTCAAAATAAGCATACCTTTGGTTTGGGCTCAATAAATTGCATCCAAATATTTGTCATTATGAATAGAGTTAAATCTTGTGGTTTTTATTGCAACATACCCAAAGTTGCAGTTACCTTTTATTCTAAACGTCATTAAGTGAAAGAAGGCAGCAAATGTTAGTTGAGAAAATCATGACTAAACCAGTGGTGACTGTGACAATGGATGATACTCTGCGACAGGTTAAACATATATTTGAAAATGCCAAGTTTCATCATTTGCTGGTGGTAGATGAAGGTAAATTATATGGTGTGCTATCAGACCGAGACTTACTCAAATCCATTAGTCCTTTTATCGGAACAGTACAAGAAACTGTCCATGATAAGTTTACCTTGAATAAAAAGGTGCACCAAATCATGAGTCGAAAACCTATTACATTGACCCCTTCTGCTGATGTATATGAGGCGATCAGTTTATTTAATCAACACAGTATTTCTTGTATCCCCATAGTGAATGAACAGGGCGCCCCAATTGGGGTCGTTAGTTGGCGTGATATCCTTCGAATTATTGAAGCTAATCATAATAAAAAACTCAGCAACGCGAAATGAGCCAGTGTTAGTGCCTGAAATCTAAACCCTAAGGTCTGGTTTAGGCTGGGTATATCAAATTTAAATGTAGGATTTTTACATGTCTCATTACGTCTTGTGCTCCGAAGTTGACTTAAAATCAGTATATGCAACCGCTATTCAAGCATTCTGGCAAAACCGTGTTCAACACCAAATGTTTGCAGGAGTGGGAAACGTGGATATTGCATACGCCTATGCACTGCATCCGCAGGCACTAGGAGCTATTGTGATTTCATCTGGGCGTATTGAAAGTTTAATAAAATATAAGGAACTGGTGTACGACCTCTATCAAAATGGTTATTCGGTGTTTATTCATGACCATAGAGGGCAAGGTTTATCAGGGCGTATGTTGGATAATCCTCAAATAGGTTATGTGGGCAATTTTTCTGAATACGTGGATGATTTTAAAAAATTCGTTGATAAGGTGGTTATTAAAAAGACTGCTCACAAACCAAAATTGTTGTGTCATTCTATGGGGGGAGCCATTGGTGCTTTGATGGTTTTGCGCTTTCCTGAGATGTTTGAAAAAGTGGCGTTTTCGGCGCCAATGTTTGGTATTCGTCCGCCTTTACCTAATTGGTTCGCTAAGTTATTGCTCACCCTACACGCCATATTTAATAAAAAAAACGCTTATTTTTTTGGCCAAAAAAATTATGACAACCAACCCTTTGCCGCTAATGAGTTAACGCATAGTGAAATCAGATATCAAATTTTTCGTCAAGAATATCAAGAAGTACCACAAGTGCAGTTAGGTGGCGTCAGTGGCCATTGGTTAAAAGTGGCGGCACAGGCGATGGACGAAATAGAGCAAAGTGTGCATGGTTTTCCGATCCCCGCCTTAGTTATTCAAGCTGGAGGAGATCAAATTGTAGATAACAAACGCCAGAGTCGAGTGGTGGCAAAAATGGCAAATACTAAACTTAAGGTGATTGATGGTTCCAAGCATGAATTATTAGAAGAACGGGATAAATTTAGAGTCACTTGTGTAACTGCAATTTTAGACTTTTTTAGGGATTAATAATTTATATATTGTCCAACTCAAAGGCTTATAGCTATTGCGAATAGCATTTTGGCGGATATCTAATTACACTTATAACCTCATATAAAAACTCGATACCTTATGCCCCAAATAAACATTACACGTGATGATTTAAATTATTTGCAACGCGCCATAGAGCTAGAAGCTGGGCGTTCTGAAGTATTACGTAGTGTCGCTAGGGGCGATAGTATTGAAGTGGTACTTAACTTGTTATGTGAAAAATCAGAAATTTATAATCCTGAAATGAAAAGTTCAGTGTTGTTGCTCGACCCTGAAAACGCTACTTTACATCCTATTGCATCTGCTTCTTTACCAGCTGATTATTGCCAAGCAATAAATGGTGTGGAAATTGGAATGGGGGTTGGCTCCTGTGGCACGGCGGCTTTTTCAAAGAAACGTGTTGTTGTCACAGATATTAATAGCGACCCTATTTGGGCGCAGTATAAAGATTTAGCGCTCAGTGCCGGTTTGCAAGCTTGTTGGTCTGAGCCAATTATGGGGCACAATGAAAAAGTCTATGGTACGTTTGCAATGTATTATGAGTATCCAAATACACCTACAGATGAAGATCTTGCGTATATCGAAACCTGTGCAAATCTAGCGGCCATTGTGTTCGAAAATGATAGCACTAGGCAGAAGCTATTAGATGCGAACAAACAATTGAGTCACACAGTAGATGAGCGTAATACCCAACTGATTGAAGCGAACTTGCGCTTGTCCCAAGTATTAGAACAACAAACAATGGCCAATAAACGTGATGTAATCGCCGAAAAAGCCAATACGACTAACATGTTGTTAATGGGGTTTGCTCATGAAATAAATACCCCGCTGGGTGTAGCTATTACTTCTAATTCAAGTAGTGGTCGAATTGTTCATTCGTTTTCACAAGATATCGAAAATGGCAAATTGACTAAAAGTAGCGCCATGCAAACCCTAAGTAGGTTGTCCGAGTCTATTGATCTAACATTCAATAATTTGACCCGTGCATCAGACTTAATTTCTCGATTTTCCGAAATTGACACCAAAATCATAAGTGATCAGGCATACAATTTTGAGATGCAAAAATTTATCGACGAATTCCGCGCCCATGCGCAACTCAAGTATCCGCAGATTATCTTAGAGTGTGAAGTTCAAGATGGCCTGATTTGTTATTCACGTTCTGCATTTTCACAATTACTGGCACATTTGCTTGAAAATTCCGTTATCCATAGTTTTGAGCATCAGGGGGGCAAAGTATTTATATCAATAGTGCAAGATGCTGAAAATATTCATCTGGGTTACCATGACAACGGCAAAGGCATAGACAAACAACAAGCGAAGAAGATTTTTCAACCTTTTTTCTCTACGCAAAGAGGCACTGGAAAAATTGGTTTAGGTTTAAATATAGTGAGCAACATAGTAAGTAATATATATAAAGGTCAGATTGAACTAGTCGACTCACCTATTGGGGTTAGATACAAAGTGACGATCCCCTTGAATATCAAGCAAGATTAACATTTATTGAAGTGACTATATTCGCTGAAAAGTGAATAACGAAAAAAGCGCTAATAGCTAAATCAATTAGCTGATTTTTGTTAGTATCACTTTATCAAACATAACCGAAATTTTATTCATGCTCGATATCGTTCTTTACCAACCTGAAATCCCTCCAAATACAGGCAATATCATTCGACTATGCGCAAATACTGGTTTTGCCCTGCATTTAATTGAACCTTTAGGATTTGATTGGGATGACAAAAAAGTGCGGAGAGCTGGCTTGGATTATCATGAGTTTGCCAAAGTACAACGTTATCCAAATCTTGAGGCTTATATTGAAGCTCGTTCACCAAAGCGGATTTTTGCTTGTACAACCAAAGGTAAGGCGTTTTTTGCAGAGGCCAAGTATCAATTAGGCGATGCATTATTATTTGGCCCAGAAACCCGTGGCTTGCCCGATGAGGTTATTCAGTCTCTGCCACCCCAGCAGCGAGTGCGAATTCCTATGCTGGCACAAAGCCGTAGCATGAATTTGTCTAATGCGGTGTCAGTATTTGTGTATGAAGCTTGGCGGCAATTAGAGTTTAAAGGGGCGGTGTAACCCGAGTTCAGATTAATTAGGAGCTTATTTTTTAAGCTCCTAATTAATATTGCTTAGATATATGCGTAAGCGTCACCAAATAAAGACGTTATTGGTAACCCTTGTTTAGTGAAGTCATCACGCACTACTTTAGCCATTTCAAAACGCCCGGCTACATACACTTGATAAGTTGCTAGGTCTGGCATGTCATCGAGCACGGCTTGATGTACCCAACCCGTTCTACCCGCCCAATCTGTTTCTGGGATCTCTATAACCGGGATAAAGGTAAAAAGAGGGTGTTGTTGCGTAAGAGTGATGAGTTCGTCGAAAGCATACATATCACTTATTGTGCGTGTTCCCCAATATAAATGTACTTGTGCTTCTAACGGTTTACTAAGTAGTTGTTGCAATATAGACAAAGCATAGGAAAACCCCGTGCCTCCAGCTAATAAAATAATGTCTTGTGCATCGGTTTGACTAAGAAAAGCTTGCCCTAATCCACCTTCAACATTGACTAATTTATCTTTGAGCATTTTTTCGATGACTTGCCCTGAATATTGGTTGCCAGGTTCAGTACCTATATGCAACTCGATAGAGCCATCCTCACGTGGAGCGTTAGCGATTGAAAAGGGGCGCTTGTCATCATCGCCCATCACTATTTGCAAATAGTGGCCAGCAATAAAGTTAAAAGGGGTATCCGGAATTAAAATAATACGTTTGATTGTATCTGTAAGGGCTTCAATCTTTTCTACCTTACACTGAATTATTTGCATAGTGTTCTTCTGGTTAAATTAATGCTTCTTGAATATGATTATTTGAAATAACCTTTGATATTCATCTGTTTGAGCTTTAGTCTCAGAGAGATTATACCCAAGCTACTTCTAAATGCACGTCGCAGCGGTAGTTTGGGTATATAATATATGGCTGATTTTATAGGAGTTATAATTAACTGAAAGTGCTAGGTTTTAGCGGGAGTTCTGTAAATGAACGTCTTGTTCTGCTTGAACCTAATCCGAGCCCTCTGTGTTTACGGGAATTAGGGCATAATTTATGAGGAATAAAAATGACATTTACGTCTGATATGATTGCAGAGCTGAACTTATTATTGAAGTTTCCTAACAAGAGTCTGATGCAAGGTTTGAAAATTCATCATGACGCAGAGCCTGAGGTGATTGCTGCCGCGCAGAGGTTGTTCGACAAAGGCATAGTGACTTTGCCAGATGGCGGGTATTTAACCGACTTAGGTCATGATTTATCTGAGCATGCTCAGGTTGTGAAAATAGCATTGACGCATAAATAATCCTTGCTAGTAGAACCATTAAACGTACAAGTGATTAGGGTCTAATGGCCCTAAATACTTATAAAAACACTTTTGTTGCCGATACAAAAGAAATCGTAAAAGTTAGATAATTTGTTATGCATCTATTCAAATCATTATCATTATTTTGTTGTGCCTTATTTTTTGTAGCTACGACTAACGCAGCGGATGAAATTAAAGCCGTTCAGTTGTATTCACAGGATGAGTTACTGGGCTTAATTAATAGAAATGAACATTTAAGCCGAGTGGTATTAGATGATTGTCAATTGGTGCAAGATATTCAGGCACGTGCAGAAATACTAAAAATTCCTAGTTATCAGTTTTTGTGGGGCGATATGTTAGCTTGGGGTGTCTGCGTGGACGCAGATGCAGAGCGTGGCATTAACTATATGCATCAAGCTGCTGAGCAGGGGCTTGCAGCTGGATTAGAGCAATTAGGCCGCTATTACTCTCAAGGTAAACTTGTGCAACAAGATAAAGAAAGAGCGGTTGTTTTTTTACGTGAGGCTTCTGTACTTGGAAACCTAAAAGCACAAATTCAATTGGCAGAGTTGTTTATTGAAGGATATGGAAGCCCTTACGACTATGAAGACGCTTACCATTGGTTGTACAACGCGATTAGCGCAGATAAGGCAACCCACGCTAAAATCGCTAATTGTATGCAAGACTTAGAGAAACTGATGCACCCCAAAGCAGTACGTAACGCCAAAAGACCACTTAATTCTTAACTATCCATATATCCTATTTGTAGCTCGCCTTTCTTAAAAAAATTCACAACGTTAGTGGACGCGACACCTCTTAATCCGAGTTCAGGTTATCTAAACCAAAGCAGCACAAGGCAAATATATTCGAATTACATTTTTTGACATGCAAGAGGATTCGTTTGAATGGAAATTGAAATGGTCAAATGATGGCAAGTGCAATTGGTTAGAGGTGCATCGAATTCATGGAAAAAGAGTTAAATAAGGCAGTATCTGTTAAAAAGTCATATTTGGTTGTGTTCATTTAGTTATACTCGACTTAATTAAATTATTAGTTAGGACTCTATGAGCGACGACCCATTTTACCAACGCGAAAAAGAAAAATACGAAAAGCCTGTTGCTAGCCGTGAATATTTACTAGAACTTTTAGTTAAAGCTAAAAAGCCTTTGTCTTTCCTTGAATTTTGTCAATTGCTTGATGCAAAAGATGAGGATAGTCGTATCGGTATTCAGCGTCGCCTTAGAGCAATGGAGCGTGAAGGCCAGGTTGAGTTTAATCGTGACAAAAAGTACGCCAAGCTTAAAACAGAAGATCTTATTCAAGGTCGAGTGATCGGCCATCGCGATGGCTTTGGTTTTTTAAAACGCGATGATGGTGAAAAAGACTTATTTATTCATAATGCACAAATGTCCACTGTATTACATGGCGATGTGGTCTTGGTTAAAGAAAGTGGCACGGATAATCGTGGTCGACGAGAAGCCAGAATTGCCAAAATTGTTGAGCCTCGCACTGAGCCTATAGTTGGTCGTTACTTTTTTGAAAATAATGTGGGTGTGGTCATTCCCGATGATAGCCGAATTAACCACGAAATAATGATACCCAAAGAGCAAACTAACGGTGCTCGTCAAGGGCACATAGTTGTGGTTGAAATTGTGCAGCGTCCTCGAAAACGAGTTAATGCTATCGGTAAAATTATTGAAGTACTGGGTGAACATATGGCTCCCGGTATGGAAATCGATATGGCGCTGCGGACTTTTGATATTCCTCACCATTGGCCAAAAGGTGTCGATAGGCAAGTGAAGGGACTAAATGAACAAGTTCCCGAAGAGGCCAAGGAAAACCGCATTGATTTAAGACAATTGCCACTGGTCACTATCGATGGTGAAGATGCCCGCGATTTTGATGATGCTGTTTTTTGTGAACCTTTAGATGGTGGTGGTTGGCAACTTTGGGTCGCTATTGCAGACGTGAGTTATTATGTGCGTCCAGGTACAGCCCTTGACAGTGAAGCTCAAAATCGAGGCAACTCTGTTTACTTCCCTGAACAAGTTGTTCCAATGTTGCCTGAAGTATTATCTAACGGATTATGTTCACTTAATCCCCAAGTTGACCGTTTATGTATGGTTTGTGAGATGACCATCAGCAAAACGGGTAAGCTGGTGGAGCATCAATTTTACGAAGCTGTGATGAACTCCAAGGCAAGATTAACCTACACCAAAGTGTGGGACATCTTGAAGGAACAAGGAGCGCAAGGCAATCCTGAATTGCATAAACGTTATGCTGAGCAAGTGCCACACTTGAGGAATTTGCACGATATGTACCGTGTTTTAAAGCGCACTCGTAAGCAACGTGGTGCGATTGAGTTTGAAACCCAAGAAAGTAAATTTGTATTCAACGCTCAGCGTAAAATTGACAACATCGTTCCGGTAACACGCAACGATGCGCACAAGCTAATTGAAGAATGTATGATTTTAGCCAATGTGTCTGCAGCGCAAACCTTAACAAAAAATAAGGCTGAGGCCTTGTATCGTATCCACGATGAACCAGATTCTGATCGCCTAGGTGCATTTTTGTCATACTTAGCTGAAGTGGGTATCACTCATGGGATCGGCAAGGAAGTATCCCCTCAAGATTTCACTGATGTGATTGAAAAAATTCAAGGGCGACCTGACCAAGAACTAATTCAAACTATGTTGTTACGCTCGATGAAACAAGCGGTATACGATCATGAAAATATTGGCCACTTTGGTTTGGCATTAGATGCCTATGCGCACTTTACCTCGCCTATTCGTCGCTATCCTGATTTAGTTGTGCATCGAGCCCTTAAAGGTATTATCGATAAACAACAGCAACGCAAGAGTAAATCAGGCGGAAAAGCCTATACCGCAGATGAAGTGGAAACTTTAGGCGAGCAGTGTTCTATGACCGAACGCCGTGCAGACGATGCTACCAGAGACGTATCCGATTGGCTTAAATGTGAGTTTATGCTGGATCATGTGGGTGATGTGTTTGAAGGTGTGATTGCTTCGGTGACTAACTTTGGATTTTTTGTGCGTTTGTCCGAGTTTCATATTGATGGTTTAGTGCATATAACATCGTTAGAGAAAGACTATTTTCGCTATGATGAAGTTAAGCAGCATTTAATTGGCGAGAGTTTTGGTACGGTTTATCGGTTGGGTGATCCTGTTGAAGTGAAAGTTGCCTCTGTTAACTTAGATGAACGAAAAATTGACTTTGTATTGGATGGCGTAGCAGGTAAAAATATTAGAAAAACAGCTGGTAGAAAACCGTCTAGGGCTAAACAACCAAGTAAAAAAGCGAAAGAGTCTGCAAGCAAGGAGAAAGTCGCAAAACCAGCACCAGCAAATAAATCGACCAAGAAGCCAGCGGCAAAAAAAAGTCGCCCAGCATCAAAGTCGAAAACTGCTCGAAGTAAACCTACAAGCTCATCCAGAAAGGGGAAATAAAACATATGGCTCAACAAGAATGGTTATATGGTATCCACGCCCTTGAATCAATTATCCTGCGTGAACCAGAGCGCTTGATTGAACTCTTTGTGTTAAAAGGTCGAGATGACAAAAGTATTCACGACATAGTTAGCCAAGCAAGAAGTCTTGGTACGTCAGTGCAATTTTGTCAACGAAAAACATTAGATGACAAAGTAGACGGTGGCCAACATCAAGGCGTGGTTGCTAAGGTAAAACCAGCTAAGCAATATAATGAAAATGATCTGGCCGCGATAGTCGAGTCAAGTAAATTGCCATTTTTGCTTATCTTGGATGGCGTGACGGATCCCCATAATTTAGGGGCTTGTTTACGTACAGCGGATGCCGCCGGTGTGGACGCAGTAGTGGTTCCTAAAGACAAATCAGCTGCCCTTACGCCTGTGGTGCGAAAAGTAGCTTGTGGCGCGGCTGATGTTATCCCTTTAGTACAAGTCACCAACTTGGCTAGAACGTTACGAGACTTACAAGACGCAGGGGTGTGGATAGTCGGCACTGCTGGGGAAGCAGAAAATAATATTTATGATTGCAAATTTAACGGTCCAATGGCCCTTGTTATGGGCGCCGAAGGTAAAGGCATGCGCCGTTTAACTCGTGAACATTGCGATGAGTTAATTAAACTACCCATGGCAGGCTCTGTTTCAAGCCTTAACGTCTCTGTGGCGACCGGGGTGTGTTTATATGAGATTGTTAGACAAAGAGGCTAGGTAGCCGATAAAAAGGGAATGCCTTTAGGGTATTCCCTTATCTCTTCAAATAAGTGTTTATCCTATTCACTTAAAATGTTTTGGCTAGTAGCTTCTTGGCCTCTTCTCTATCGATGCAGGCACGCAAAGGTTTTAGAGTAAATTTCTTTAAACTTGTAATGCGTTCCTCGCCTTGCCAAATTTGACCATTTTGTGATACTTCAACTCGGCAACTGATGTTCTCTGCACCCTTATCTGCACCCTTTGTATAGAATATAGTTACTTGTTCTGAGCGATCTACTAGACCTTGGTATGGATATCCATTTTGTGTATACACTTTTTCTGTTGGGTTAACTTCAGCTAAACTACTGGTTGATGTGAAAAGTAATATTGATGCAAGTGTTAATATTTCACATATGTCTGAATTCTTGATTAGTGGCTTATTCATTGGTGTTCTCCTGTTAATGGAGATATGAATATAGGTATGTGCGGAGCGTCAGACAAACGATGAAAACTTATATATACTTAAGAAAAACTTAAGTTTGGAGCTGGGCTTGAAAAAATTACCACCGTTGAATTCATTACGTTATTTCTTAGTCGCCGCACAGAATTTAAGTTTCAAAAAAGCCGCTGAGCAATTATTTGTGACTCAGGCAGCTATAAGCCAGCATATTAAAACCTTAGAAACCCACTTAGGTGTGCAGCTTTTTATAAGAGGGACGCGACTAGTGTCTCTAACAGAAGATGGCAAGCGTTTAATACCCCATATCCAAGCAGGTTTTGATCACTTTGCTAAAGGTGTTGCACTTTTAATAGAAGACGCCAATCCCGATGTGTTAAATGTGACTGTGGTGGAGTCATTGTCAACTCGATGGTTGGTACCTAGATTGCAGTTTTTTCAGGAGCTGCATCCCGAAATCAGAGTTCGCCTCGAACCTTGCAATCAATTGAGAGATTTTTCTGGTACCGATATTGACCTTGCTATTCGTTTTGGTGAAGGCAACTATGCTGGACTTGAAAGTCGATTTCTTCTTAAAGATAAATACGTCTTAGTTTGTCACCCTAGACTCATTCAGCCCAATATTAGACCACAAGACCTGTATAAACTGCCGTTATTGGAAGAACGCGGAGCTATTACTGGGGAGGCATGGCAGACCTTTTTGGCAAAACATAAGCTTCAAGAACAAAAATTTAATAAAATCCTAGAAGTCGACGATTCTACCGTGACCATTGTCGATGCAGCTTTAGCTGGACAGGGGTTCGCAATGTTACGCTACAATTTGATATATCAGCAAATTCAACGTCAACAATTGGTCTCACTCTTTGACTTTAGTCATCCAAGTGCCTATTCGTATTATCTGGTTGCTCCTAATCATCATTTTAGTAAACCCAAAGTGCAGTTATTTGAAAAGTGGTTAAGTGAAGCGCTCGAAGATATTGTGTAGTGTTGTGGGGTAAGGTTTTATCCCGGAAGCATAAAGTTGTTGATTTAGCGCTGTTTATTTAATAATCAGTATTGTTAAAAACATGTTATCTATGATTGATCTATTTCTTCGTAGTCGTTATAAAGAGATAAATCAAACCCTATTTTTGGATATCAAATGTCATTAAAGTCACCTTTGGAAATGTTTTATCACTGGGAAGAGACCACTCCAGATTCTATTTATCTAAAACAACCCATAAATGGTTCGGTGCGAGACTTTACTTGGCGAGATGTTGGTGATCAAGCTAGAAGAGTTGCGGCAAGTTTGCTCGCGATGGAATTACCCTCAGGCAGTAATATCGCCATTTTGTCAAAAAATTGTGCAGAGTGGTTTATTACTGATTTGGCCATTATGTTGGCAGGTCATGTATCTGTACCTATCTACTCCACTGCTGGCGAAAAGACAATCCGTTATGTTTTGGACCATGCTAAGTGTCCAGTGATATTTGTGGGTAAGTTGGATGACACCGAAAGACAAGTTGCGGCTATTGAAGAAGGGATAATAAAACTAGCATTTCCCTATCCAAATATTCCTGCCGATAAGCAGTGGGACGAATTATTACAAAGCGCTCCATATATCGACAAACCTATTCCCGCTTTAGATTCTGTGATGACCATAGTTTATACATCTGGTAGTACTGGTAATCCAAAAGGTGTAGTGCATAATTATGAGTCCATTTGCTGGGCTGCATCGAATTCATTGGTGGAATTAGGTGTGGATCAAAACGATCGTGTGCTTAGCTATTTGCCCTTGGCACATATTACTGAAAGAGTATTAGTTGAAATTGCTAGTTTATACGCGGGTATGCGGATTGATTTTATTGAGTCACTGGATACATTTTCGCGTGATGTTAATGCAACACAGCCGACTTTGTTTCTTTCTGTGCCACGGCTATGGACACGTTTCCAAATGGGCGTGTTAGCCAATATGCCACAAAAAAAGCTCGACTTATTATTACGTATTCCAATTGTGTCAGGGTTGGTTAGTAAAAAGATACGTACTAAATTAGGTCTCAATAAAGCAAGGCTTTGTGCAAGTGGTTCAGCTCCTATCGCTGTGCCTACACTAGAATGGTTCAGAAAAATAGGTGTCAATATTGCTGAAGGCTGGGGCATGACTGAGAACAGCGCCTATGGCACTTCTAGCGTGCCTTTTCGAGCGGACAAAATAGGCTCTATAGGGCGTGCGTATTCAGGTGTGGATATACGTATAGCGGAAGATGGTGAAATTCAGGTTAAGGGACCTTGTAATATGAAAGAGTATTATTTAGAGCCCGAAAAAACGGCAGAAGTGATGACTGAAGATGGATATCTGAAAACTGGGGACAAAGGTTCTATAGACAGTGATGGTTACATCACAATTACCGGCCGTTTAAAAGAAATTTTTAAAACATCTAAAGGTAAATATATCGCACCTGTCCCTATTGAGTCCAAATTGATGGCGAACTCTTCTATTGAACAAGTATGTGTTACTGGCTCGCAGTTAAAGCAACCTATCGGCTTGGTCGTTTTGTCTGTTGAAGCCCTTAAGTTAGCAACAGAGGAGATTGAAGAAAGCCTGTTGGCAACGTTAAATGAAGTAAATGCAACACTCGAAAGCCATGCCGTACTTGATTGCCTAGTTGTTATGAAAGATGAATGGACAGTAGATAATGGGCTTTTGACTCCTACTCTAAAGTTAAAGAGGCATGATCTGGAAGAATACTATGACAGCCTTATCAATGGAGAGTTACAAGGGAAAATTGCGAGGCAATAGTGAGGTAAACCCTAGTAGAGAGCATTGTCATTATTCGTTCGGCGTATCAAAGCAAAGATTCTTTAAAGAGTGTAAAGCGCCGAACTTAGCTTAATAGTATGGACAACCCTTATGATAAAAAACTTCTTAACATCAACTTCCTTTTTTTCAACTTCCCTTCTTTTGCAGAATATCGTTATAAACGTGAAGAACTTGAAGGTCATTTCTGATTATTCGCAACATCAGTCATCAATGAGTCAGGGAGTTATGATTTATATATGAGCGCCCCAGGGGAACCATTTAGTGCAGCCGACTCATTAGGCACTATTAACTACTGAGTGATTTTTATAAATAATTACGATGTTCGATAATAGCAATAAGACACAAATCCTACTCGATAGAACTGAATTACTAGGTATTAATGAAAAAGTAAACCATATCATTACAGTTGAAAAAACAGATGATTCAGCCACAGGTTTCAAAATTTCGATACTTAAATGATCTTAACTTGACCCTAAGAGGCCTATTCTGAGCCCTTTTAGTTATCTATTGAAATGTATCGAGCCTTGAAATTACGGCGCTCCATGCACATGTCATAGGTAAATGGCATCCTAATAGACATACCCCCATCTTTCTCATTATTATTTGCATATTCCACTATCGCAGCATTGGGTTTTCTGTTAGTATTTCGCGCCCTTTTAACTGGGGTATGTATAAAAAAGCAGCTGAATGCTGTTTTTTTGCAGCTAAACGACTCGGAAGAGTCTTAATTTTAATAGCGGAGCACTAACATGATCCAAATGCAAACTAACCTGGATGTTGCCGATAATTCCGGCGCTCGCAGGGTTCAGTGTATTAAGGTTCTTGGTGGCTCGCATCGCCGTTATGCACATATTGGTGACATCATCAAAGTTACTGTTAAGGAAGCAATTCCTCGCGGTAAAGTAAAAAAAGGTGATGTACTAACTGCAGTGGTGGTGCGTACTAGAAAAGGCGTACGTCGTCCTGATGGATCTTCGATCCGTTTTGATGGAAACGCAGCTGTTTTGCTTAATGCAAACAAGCAACCGATTGGTACGCGTATCTTTGGTCCGGTTACCCGAGAACTTCGTGTGAATAACATGAAAATTGTCTCGCTAGCCCCTGAGGTATTATAAGGAGTCACGATATGGCTAATAAAATTCGTCGTGATGATGAAATCATCGTTTTGGCTGGTAAAGATAAAGGAAAACAAGGCAAAGTGCTTAAAGTTCTTCCCGCTTCTAACCGTCTAATCGTTGAAGGTGTGAGCATGATCAAGAAGCATACTAAACCTAACCCTCAATTGGGTGTGGCTGGTGGCATTGTTGAGAAAGAAGCATCGATTCACGTATCAAATGTAGCGATCTACAACTCGAAAACGGGTAAAGCAGATCGTGTAGGTTTCCGTCTTGAAGGTGAGAAGAAAGTACGTTTCTTCAAATCAGACGGCGAACTAGTTTAAAAAATTGGAGAGTACGATGGCGAAACTGCATGATTACTATAAAGACACAGTTGTAGCGGAACTTGCTAAGCAGTTCAACTACAAAAGCGTCATGCAAGTCCCTCGGATTGATAAAATCACTTTAAACATGGGTTTAGGTGAAGCGGTAGCGGACAAGAAGGTATTAGAAAATGCCACGGCTGAAATGCAAGCAATTGCAGGTCAAAAGCCTATTGTAACCGTTGCTCGCAAGTCTGTAGCGGGTTTTAAAATCCGTGAAGGTTATCCGATTGGCTGTAAAGTAACCCTACGTGGTGAACGTATGTGGGAATTCTTTGAACGTTTAGTTTCAATAGCAATTCCTCGTATCCGTGATTTCCGTGGCTTAAATCCTAAGTCATTCGATGGTCGCGGTAACTTTAGCATGGGCGTTCGTGAGCAAATTATCTTCCCTGAAATCGAATTCGATAAAGTGGATAAGATACGCGGTATGGATATTACTATCACTACTAGCGCACAAACCGATGCGGAAGCACACGCTTTATTAAGCGCGTTTAACTTCCCGTTTAAAAAGTAAGGTGTAGGGTTATGGCAAAAGAATCAATGAAAGCGCGCGAAGTAAAACGTGCGAAGCTAGTTGTTAAGTTCGCAGTAAAACGCGCAGCGCTTAAAGCAACTATCAGCGATGTCAACTCTTCTGACGAAGAACGTTGGGACGCTGTTCTTAAGCTACAACAACTGCCACGTGACTCATCTGTAAGTCGTAAGCGTAATCGCTGCAACATTACAGGTCGTCCACATGGTTTCCTACGCAAGTTTGGCATGAGTCGTATCAAGTTGCGTGAAGCAGCTATGCGTGGCGAAGTGCCTGGCTTGAAAAAAGCCAGTTGGTAAGGGGTAGCTGATATGAGTATGCAAGATCCTATCGCGGACATGTTTACACGCGTTCGTAACGGCCAGATGGCTAGCAAAGTTTCTGTAATTATGCCTTCATCTAAAGTTCGTGTTGCAATTGCAGGCGTTCTAAAAGAAGAAGGTTATGTAACAGACTTCGCTGTTTCTGGTGACGTAAAGCCGGTATTAGAAGTGACTTTAAAGTACTTCGAAGGCAAAAAAGTAATCGAGAGCATTGAGCGCGTAAGTCGCCCTGGTCTTCGCATCTATAAGAAAAAAGATGAGTTGCCAAAAGTAATGGGTGGTTTAGGTGTGGCTATCGTGTCTACCTCTAAAGGTGTGATGACTGACCGTGCAGCGCGTAAAGCGGGTATGGGCGGTGAAATCATCGGCTACGTAGCGTAAGGGGAATAATATGTCACGTATAGCAAAAGCTCCTGTTGACGTTTTATCTGGTGTAGAAATTTCTATCGCTGGTCAAGAAGTCACAGTAAAAGGTAAAAACGGTACGCTAGTTCGTGTATTTAATGAAGCAGTTGAAGTAGTACAAGAAGAGAATCAGCTAGTTGCTAAGCCTCGTGAAGGCAAAGTAAATGGTTGGGCTCAAGCTGGTACAGCTCGTTCTTTGTTAAACAACATGATCCTAGGTGTATCTCAAGGTTTTGAGAAAAAACTATTGTTGAATGGTGTTGGTTACCGTGCGCAAGCTCAAGGTAGCAAACTAAATTTAACTCTGGGTTTCTCACACCCTGTAGCATACGAAATGCCTGAGGGTATTTCTGTTGAAACTCCTAGTCAAACTGAAATCATCGTCAAAGGCGTTGATAAACAGTTGATAGGTCAGGTTGCAGCTAACATCCGCGCATACCGTCCGCCAGAGCCTTATAAAGGTAAAGGTGTTCGTTACGCTGATGAAGTTGTGCGTCGTAAAGAAGCTAAGAAAAAGTAAGGAGTTAGTACGATGGATAAAAAATCAGCTCGTTTACGTCGCGCTACTCGTGCACGTAAAAAAATTAGTGAATTGGCCGCGCATCGCTTGGTTGTTAACCGCACACCGCGTCACATATACGCTCAGTTAATCGCACCTAGCGGTTCTGAAGTATTGGCGTCGGCTTCAACAGTTGAAACTGAACTAGCTGGTAGCCTTAAAGGTACTGGTAACTCAGCGGCAGCAGCGGCTATTGGCAAAGCGATCGCAGAACGCGCTATAGAAAAAGGCATCAAGAAAGTTGCTTTTGACCGTAGTGGATTCAAGTATCACGGTCGAGTTAAAGCATTAGCTGACGCAGCCCGCGAAGCTGGCCTTCAGTTCTAGGAGTTAATTATGGCTAAAGTAGAAGTTCAAAACGCTGGTGATCTGCTAGAAAAGCTAATCGCAGTTAACCGTGTATCTAAAGTAGTTAAAGGTGGTCGTATCTTTAGCTTTACTGCTTTGACAGTAGTAGGTGACGGTAACGGTCGTGTAGGTTTTGGTTACGGTAAAGCACGTGAAGTGCCTGCTGCAATTCAAAAAGCTATGGAAAAAGCGCGTCGCAATATTGTGAACGTTGATCTTAATGGCAATACACTACAGCACCCAATAAAAGGTCGTCACTCAGGCTCTAAGGTCTACATGCAACCAGCATCTGAAGGTACTGGTATTATTGCCGGTGGTGCAATGCGTGCAGTTCTTGAAGTTTCGGGTGTACAAAACGTACTTTCAAAATGTTACGGATCTACGAATCCAATTAACGTTGTGCGTGCAACTATCAATGCGTTGACAGAAATGAATTCGCCTGAGTCAGTTGCCGCTAAGCGTGGATTGTCTGTATCGCAGATTTTGGGGTAATTGATCATGACTAAAATGATTAAAATAAAGCAAACAAAAAGTTCTATCGGTCGTTTACCTAAGCATAAAGCTACGCTTACTGGTTTAGGTCTTCGTCGTATAGGTCATATTAGTGAGCTAGAAGACACCCCTTCTGTCCGTGGCATGATCAACCGTGTATTTTACATGGTTGAAGTAGTGGAGGAGTAAAAGATGCATTTGAATACTCTTGCTCCTGCACCTGGAGCGAAAAATTCTGGTAAACGTGTGGGTCGTGGTATGGGCTCTGGTCTTGGAAAAACTGGTGGCCGTGGTCACAAAGGTCAAAAGTCTCGCTCAGGCGGTTCTGTAAAACCTGGTTTTGAAGGCGGGCAAATGCCAATCCAACGTCGTCTACCTAAGTTCGGTTTTACTTCTCGTAAATCTTTGGTTTCTGACCAAGTTACGTTAAGCGAAATCGCCAAGGTAGAAGGTGATGTGGTATCACTTGAAACTTTAAAAGCAGCAGGTCTTGTTAAGAAAGAAATGTTGTTCGTTAAAGTTATGAAAAGTGGTGACATTTCACGTGCCGTAACTATTAGTGGTTTAAAGGTATCAAAAGGCGCTCTTGAGTCAATCAAGGCGGCTGGCGGTAAAGTAGAGGAATAGGCTAGATGGCTAAACCAGGACAGGATTCAAGCGCCAAAGGCGGCTTGAGCGAGCTTAAATCAAGATTGTTGTTCGTACTTGGTGCGATCATAGTTTTTAGGTTGGGTTCTTATGTACCTATTCCTGGTATTGACGCTGCGGTGTTAGCTCAGTTATTTGAGCAACAGAAAGGTACAATCGTGGAGATGTTTAACATGTTCTCCGGTGGTGCTCTTGAACGCGCGTCAGTTCTAGCCCTAGGCATCATGCCTTATATTACAGCTTCCATTATCATTCAGTTGATGTCACATATGCATCCACCGATGATGGAACTTAAAAAGGAAGGTGAAGCAGGGCGTCGTAAAATTAGTCAATACACACGTTATTTTACGTTGGTGTTGGCCTCTTTCCAAGCAGTTGGAATAGCGACAAACTTACCAAACCTTATACAAGGTTTAGTAATTAACCCCGGCTTCGGTTTTTACTTTACAGCATGGATTAGCTTAGTCACTGGAACTATGTTCCTTATGTGGTTAGGTGAACAAATTACAGAGAGAGGTATTGGTAACGGTATCTCTATTCTGATTTTTGCCGGTATTGTATCTGGTTTGCCATCAGCATTAGGTAATGTTGCTGAGCAAGCAAGACAAGGTGAATTGAACTTATTGTTCTTGATGTTAGTGGGCGTAATCATTATTGCCGTCACTTACTTTGTGGTATTTGTAGAGCGTGGTCAGCGACGTATCGTTGTTAACTATGCTAAACGTCAACAAGGTCGTAAGGTTTTTGCTGCACAAAGCACGCATTTACCTTTAAAAGTGAATATGGCGGGTGTTATTCCTCCTATCTTTGCATCAAGCATAATTTTGTTTCCAGGCACCATTGCAAATTGGTTTGGTCAGAATGAGTCATTGTCTTGGTTACAAGATGTGGCGCTGCAGTTGTCCCCTGGACAACCTTTGTATGTGATGTTGTATGCTGCGACGATTATTTTCTTCTGTTTCTTCTATACTGCGTTGGTGTTTAACCCTCGCGAAACGGCAGATAACTTGAAGAAGTCTGGAGCTTTTGTTCCTGGTATTCGTCCTGGTGAACAAACATCTAAATATGTTGATAAAGTTATGACACGCCTTACTTTGGCAGGTGCACTTTACATAACCTTTATATGTTTAGTGCCTGAGTTCATGTTGATCGCTTGGAACGTTCCGTTCTACTTTGGCGGTACATCACTACTTATTATGGTAGTGGTAATCATGGATTTCATGGCGCAGGTGCAGACCCATTTGATGTCAAATCAATATGAGTCTGTTCTTAAAAAAGCTAATCTTAAAGGCTATGGCCGCTAAGTTAGCGATTTACGGAGTGATGAAATGAAAGTTCGTGCATCAGTCAAGCGGATTTGCCGTAACTGTAAAGTCGTTAAGCGCAACGGTGTTGTGCGTGTGATTTGCAGTTCTGACCTTAAGCATAAGCAAAGGCAGGGTTAATCGAGTGGATTGGGGGTCGTCTAGATACACTAGCGCCTCAATCCTTATTTGCAATTTAGTTATTGGGTAAGTATCCTATCGGGCTTTTTAGGCTAATGACTATAAATTATAAGGAGTACTGTTAATGGCCCGTATCGCTGGCATTAACATCCCTGAACACAAGCATACTGTAATTGCATTATCAGCAATTTATGGTGTTGGTTCCACACGTGCTAAAAGCATTTGTGTAGCGTCTGGTGTTGCAGAGACAACCAAGATCAAAGATCTTAGTGAAGAACAGATTGATAAACTTCGAGATGAAGTTGCAAAATTCACAGTTGAAGGTGACCTTCGCCGTGAAGTATCAATGAGTATAAAACGTTTGATGGATTTAGGTTGCTACCGTGGTATTCGCCACCGTCGTAGTCTTCCTCTACGTGGTCAGCGCACTAAAACTAATGCGCGTACCCGTAAAGGTCCTCGCAAAGCAATAAAACGATAAGCGGGGGATATTATGGCTAAAGCACCAACCAAAACGCGTAAGCGCGTAAAACGTCAAGTTGCTGATGGTATGGCTCATATTCATGCCTCTTTCAACAATACAATAGTGACTATTACTGACCGTCAGGGCAACGCTCTGTCATGGGCAACTTCAGGTGGTTCTGGTTTCCGTGGTTCACGTAAATCAACTCCCTTTGCTGCTCAAGTAGCTGCTGAACGTGCTGGTACAGCCGCTCAGGATTACGGTTTGAAAAACATAGAAGTGTTCGTTAAGGGCCCAGGTCCAGGTCGTGAATCTGCGATCCGAGCTTTGAACGCTGCTGGTTATAAAATCACTAATATTACCGATGTGACACCTATACCTCACAACGGTTGTCGTCCACCGAAAAAACGTCGCGTTTAATCGACGGACAGTTGGAGAAAGATCATGGCAAGATATTTGGGTCCAAAACTCAAACTTAGCCGTCGCGAAGGAACAGATTTATTCCTTAAAAGCGGCGTTCGAGCAATCGAATCTAAATGTAAAATTGATACCGCACCTGGTCAACATGGCGCCCGTCGTGGCCGTTTGTCTGATTACGGTGTTCAGTTACGTGAAAAGCAAAAAGTACGTCGTATGTACGGTGTATTGGAAAAGCAATTCCGTAACTATTATAAAGAAGCAGCACGTTTAAAAGGCAACACAGGTGAAAACTTGTTACAGCTTTTGGAGCAGCGTCTTGACAATGTTGTATACCGTATAGGTTTTGCTAGTACTCGTGCTGAAGCGCGTCAACTAGTTAGCCATAAAGCCATTTTGGTTAACGGTAAAGTTGTTAACGTTCCTTCTTTTAACGTTACTGCTGATGATGTAGTTTCTGTTCGTGAGAAAGCGAAAAAGCAAGCGCGTATCGTTGCTGCATTGGAACTAGCTGATCAGCGTGAAAAACCAGTTTGGATTGAAGTAGATAACAAGAAAATGGAAGGCACATTTAAACGTGTTCCTGAAAGGACTGATTTGTCTGCAGATATTAACGAACAGTTGATCGTCGAACTTTACTCTAAGTAAAGCTTAAAGAAGAGAGGAAACAATGTCGGGTTCTGTAACTGAGTTCTTAAAACCAAGATTAGTTGAAATTGATAACGTCTCGTCAACTCGCGCAAAGGTCACACTTGAGCCTTTAGAACGTGGGTTTGGCCATACGCTAGGTAACGCGTTACGTCGCATCTTATTGTCGTCAATGCCAGGATGTGCAGTGACAGAAGTTGAAATCGATGGTGTGTTGCATGAATACAGCACCAAAGAGGGCGTACAAGAAGACGTTATCGAGATATTGCTTAACCTTAAAGGTTTAGCCGTACGTCTTGAAGGCAAAACTGAAGCAACACTAACTCTAGTGAAATCCGGTGCGGGCCCAGTATTAGC
>TARA_R110002153_G_scaffold271568_3_pt1 | contig 22710 bp, 22 predicted proteins | sample TARA_R110002153 | Tara Oceans TARA_R110002153 (sample SAMEA4398193) | marine metagenome | biome: Polar Biome; feature: [SRF] surface water layer (ENVO:00010504); material: water (ENVO:00002006), including particulate matter (ENVO:01000060) such as... | depth 5 m | reverse complement strand
CGCGCAGCCAACCATGAGTTACGGCAGCAAGCAATGCAGCTACAAAAAATATCACAAAAGGAGCCATTTCAGTCCCGAACATGTTTATCTCCTTCGGATGATTCTGACACTTCTGTTGATTCTGGCGGATCGTAATAATCTTCGTCGCGCATCAGTAATACCCGCATCCATCTGGCAACAAATACCAACACCACACAGCCAACAAAACCGTAGATAGGGTAAAAGGCCCAAAGGTTTTCCCAGCTATGGTAAACCTTGCGGTTTATTACAAAATCGAAAACGACCAACAATGCACAACAGATATACAAGCCGTGCAGGACTCTTTTTATATTTTTGGGGTTATCAAATAAATACTGTTTTTCTGTTTTCATGATGCGACTCCAACCATCTTCGCCAGCTCAAACAAGGGTTGTGGGTAAAAGAACAACACGAGACAACCCAAAGTGGTAATGATTATTGCAATAAGCGCAGGCAGCGGTGCTTCTTGGATTTTTTCGGGTGCATCACCAGCTTGAGACGTCGCCTGTTTCCCAGGGAAAAACCCACGAATTGGAATAGGTAACAAGTAAGCAATATTGAGTAATGAACTAATCATCAATACCGCCATTAATACCCAATGTTCGGTTTCTAAAGTGCCGAGTAATAAATAATATTTGCTCCAACTTCCGCCAGTAGGCGGCAAGCCAATAATACTTAAAGAAGCAATAAAAAACGCAATCATAGTAATCGGCATTTTACGGCCTAGTCCCGCCATTTGACTGATTTCAGTTTTATGGCTGACCACCAAAATAGCACCGGCACAGAAGAACAAAGTGATCTTGCCAAAAGCGTGCATAGCAATATGCATACTACTGCCGATTAAACCTGCCTCGGTTGCCAACAATACGCCCAAACTAATATAAGCAAGCTGACTAATGGTCGAATACGCCAAGCGGGCTTTTAGATTGTCTTGGCGCATCGCGATTAAAGATGAAGCTAAAATCGTAAAAGCGGCCAGGTACAGTAGGAAGTCTGTAGTAATTAGCTCTCCCACATTGTCCATTCCAAATATAAACACCACGGTTTTCATTAACGTAAAAACACCAGCCTTCACTACAGCTACCGCATGTAACAATGCGCTAACCGGTGTTGGTGCCACCATAGCTGCTGGCAACCAACGATGGAAAGGCATCATGGCCGCCTTACCAATACCAAAAACGAACATCACCAACAAAACAGCCAGCCATAATGACGGGGTGTCATCAGCAAATACGCCACCAACTGTAAAGGATAAGTTACCGGCAATCGCCCAAGTGCCAATTAGCGCTGGTAGGAAAAAGACAATAGAAGTGCCGAGCAATATCCGCAGATAAGTTCTGCCACCCTGCTGCGCTTTTTCAGTGCCCGCGTGAGTTACCAGCGGATAAGTCGCCAGTGTCAGCACTTCATAAAAGATAAACAGAGTGAACAAGTTTTCAGAAAATGCGATGGCCATTACGGCTGCTATAGAGATAGCAAAAAACGTATAAAATCGAGTCTGATTTTGTTCTTCGTGACTACGCATATAACCGATGGCATATAGGGTAGTCACAATCCATAAGAAGCTGGCGATAAGCGCAAACAACACACTTAATGCTTCGGTTTTAAAACTGATACTGAGGCCAGGTAGGATAGTTGTCCAAGTCACCATCCCCGTTTGACCGCTGATGATTTGCTGGTACAAGGTGTAAACTAATATAAAAACACTAACCGCTATGGTTAAAGATATTGCTTCTCTGATATTAGGATGGCGATGCATTACCAATACCCCAGCAGCTGCAGCTAGAGGTAATAGAATAATGAGCTGGATGAGCATTTCGGCAGATAAATTCATTGGCCTGCTCCCATCAGCATATTAGCCGCTTGAGCACTGGCTTCTAGAGGAAGTCGTGTGTCTATTCCAAAATAGATATTGGCTAGTACCAATATCCACAAGGGGATCAGTAAACCTAAAGGTGCTTCTTTAATGGGAGGTGATGACGCTGAATTTAAAGAGGCATCTGCTTTGCCAAAATAGGCACTCTCAACCAATGTCCATACATAATAAACCGCCAACAATGAGCCTATTACTATCAGTAATGCCACTGGCCAAAGCCCACTTTGTAAACTAGCGAGTACCAAATACCATTTACTGATAAAACCGACAGTAAGAGGAACACCAATTAGACTTAAGCCAGCAATAACAACCGCAGCCATGGTCCAAGGCATATGTTTCGCTAAACCATTAAAACAAGCGCGATCTGTACTTCCAATACGGTAAACAACAGCAGCCAGCGCTAAAAATAAAGCCCCTTTCATCAACGCATGATTAAACAAATGTAATAAGGTTCCTTGTAATCCAAGGCTAGTACCAATGCCGATACCAATGATCATGTAACCAATTTGCGCGACACTGGAATAAGCGAATAAACGTTTTATGTTCGGCTGCTTAATAGCAACTGTAGAAGCAACAAACACACTCAGCAGCCCAAGGGCGATAAAAACGGTCTGGATCACACCGCCACCAAAATCATCTCCGAAGATTGAGAAATGCAAACGGATCAACAGATATATCGCGACTTTTGTAGCGGTCGCCGCTAAAAAAGCGGTAACGATCGAAGGGGCATAAGTATAAGTATTGGGTAACCATAGATGCAGCGGAAACAAAGCAAGCTTTAACGCAACACCCACAATCATAAACACAAAGGCGGTATAAGCCGTGCTGGTTTCACTAACCAATGGCAGGCGATTAGCCATATCTTGCATATTTAAGGTACCGGTTAAGCTATATAACAAACCTATACCCATCAACAAAAAGGTGGCACCTATAGTACCAACAATTAAATATTGGTAAGCCGCCAGCAGCGCGCGGCGATCACGGCCAAAAGCCACTAATGCATAAGTAGCCAGTGAAGATATTTCTAAAAATACAAACACATTAAATATGTCGCCTGTAGCAACGATGCCTAATAAACCCGCCATACAAAGTAAATACAGCACATAAAATAGACTTTGTTTGTCTTCATCAATTTCATTACGGATCCCCGTATTCGCGGCCAGCAAAACAATAGTGCCGATAGCGCTGACTATCAGTAATACATAGGCTGACAGTAAATCGATACGATATTCAATTCCCCAAGGGGCTTCCCATCCACCGAGCATGTAACTGATAACACCACTATGTTGCACTTGATTCAGCAATGCGACACTGATTAGCAGTGAAATCACAGCGGCAAAACAAGCAAACAACCAAGATAGCCTGGGTTTATTTAATAACAGACAAGCGGGTGCTGCTAACAACGGCACAATCACTTGTAGAATGGGTAAATGATCTAACACTTGGGATCGTTCTCCTGTAACTCAGAATCTTCCACCGTGCCGTAGGCCTTTTTGATCCTGACTACCAGCGCCAACGCTAGCGCCATGGTGGCGATACCGACCACAATTGCAGTCAGGATAAGTACATGGGGTAATGGATTAGAATAAAGGGTTTCTGTACTCGTAAAAATCGGTGCACTACCTCCGTTTACCTTGCCTACACTGATATAAAATATGAATACCGATGTTTGGAAGATATTCAGCCCAATCAGTTTTTTAATCAGATTGCTTTGGTTTATAACCATATATAAACCGATCATCATTAAAACGAAGACTATCCAATAGTTGTATAAGTCAAAAAACATTATTCCTCCCCTAGCTGAGACTCAGCCTGATGAGAGAAAGCAAAGAAAATCAAAATCATTCCAGCGGCGATTGTGATACCAACTCCCAATTCAATAACCAAAATCCCAAGGTGTTGACCGATAATCGGATCACTAGCCAGTACCGAATAATCAAGGAAATTGCCCCCTGACAACATGCTAACCACTCCTGTACACCCATAGATAAAGACACCCAAGGCACAAAGCACCCGCAAAACGCTGGGTTTAATAACTTGTCTGGCCTTATCTAATCCATACAGCATGGTGTACAGAATAATCCCCGCCGCAAAGATAACCCCAGCTTGGAAACCTCCTCCTGGGCCATACTCACCATGAAATTGCACATAAAAAGCAAACAATAAAATTAATGGGATCAAAATCTTACTGACAATCCGCAGTACGTTGTGATCGTGCATATCGTCTTTTTTAATCTTGACTGATAATTTACGTGTCACAAAAAGTTGGCTAGAAAACAAAGCCAAGACACCCATAGCGGCAGTAAATATAACGAGGACTTCCCCAAGCGTGTCATAGCCACGATAACTGGCTAAAACTGAAGTAACCATATTAGGAATGCCTATTTCCTCTGGGGATTGTTCAATGTAGCGAATATTGACGTGTTGTTGCGCCGGAGCCTCGGGATCTCCAAAAGCCGGCATATCCATAGTACCTAATACCAATAAACCTCCAGTTATTACCATGGTAATAACTACTGCCACTTTTTTCATAAGCGCAGCTTTTGGGGGTTTTAAAGCTGTTTTCTCATAACGTCCCGTGACCCCTAGCACCACCAGCATCAATAGTGGAAAAATCCCCGCCCCTACAGCAGCTTCAGTAAAGGCAACATCAACGGCATCCAGTGCCACAAAAAAACTGGCCGACACTAATCCGTAGATACCACTTAGCATCACCGCAGCAAAGAGATCAGTAGTACGGGCAATAGCAATGGCAGTCACAACCAAGAGCAGTAGCAATATAATATCGAAAACCTGTAAGATCTCATCTCTCCTTAAAATCGCTAAAAAAGACTATCGTCTGAGCAACTATTTTGAATGCTCGTTGTGAAGAATAGGTTTGAGTTTTCCGTGCAGCGCAGACTTAGCCAGAGCATGGCTGGCTGTAGGACTAGTGAGCAGAATAAATAACAATATCAGCACTAATTTGAACAGCACCAATCCCCAACCGGCAATCAACATTAATCCAATCAGGATCAGACTGGTTGCCAAGGTTTCTGTGATCCCTGCAGCATGCATCCGGGTGAAAAAGTCGGGAAAGCGCAGAATGCCAACACCACCTGACAATATGAGCAATGCTCCTAAAATAAAACAGACAGCCGATATCAACTCAAGAAGCAAATCCATCATGGCTCTCCTTCGATACGTTTATTGTCGCTATATTCGAAATATCGCAACACACCTATGATGCTAATAAAGTTAATCAGCGCATACACCAGCGCAATATCGAGAAAATCAGGACGACCAAATAAAAACCCCATCACAGCAATTAACAACACTGTTTTAGTGCCAAACAAATTAACCGCTAAAATGCGATCATAGATGCTGGGCCCCAGCAAAGCTCTGGCTAATGCCATCACCATCACAGTTAACAATACAACCGCTAACATAATTAACATTTACATCTCCAACCGGCTGACTTGACGAGCCATGTCACCTTCTCTCAGTTCTTCCATGCTGTGAGTCGTTAATGAATGGATTAACACCGAATTATTTTCAATATTCATCGCCACTGTACCGGGAGTAAGAGTGATCGAATTAGCATATATAACTTTAGCTATTTCACTTTGTTGTCCAATAGGTAAGGTCGCCACACAAGGGCTAATAGCGCCATTGCCACGCCAGACGAGTACCACTACATCAACATTACTTTGGATAATTTTTTTGATAAGCCAAAAGTAATAAGCGGGTAATTTACGGCTTAGCTGTAAAGGTTGGGATTCGTCATCAATTATGCCCATACGTAACGAAAGCCATATAACAAAACCAATAGACACTAACCCCAGTATTAATAGCAGCGGTGTATATATTCCTGAGTTGAACAACCATAAAACCGCAAGAATACAAAACAGACTAATAGTATGTTTGTTCATAACACCCCCACCCTATTTTTCGATTGAGGTAATAATTTTAATGCCGCGGATAAATGGCTGACAATCACTGAGTGATGAATAGCTATTATCATTATTCGCTGCATTGAAAGTTCTGTTTTAATACATTTTTTATCAAGCTTTCTGCTGAAGAATCGCTAGCAGGTTTCTGCTTGTTAATGAGTAAAGCAATATCTTTTATGGTTGAGGACTTAGGAATGCAATAACTAACATCGTCCGCTAATTGGTATTTTTCTAATAATCCACCAGCACGAGACTCTAATGCTTTTTGTCGAAAGGTCGCAGCAGGTATTTTCTCGGCGCGATAAAGTTTCTCTCCAGCCAGATAACCTTTAAGGTACATAGCACAAAGTGATTGATCCTTATCGATTGTCATAGACTCACTGTTATTATCAAACGCTTGGCAAACAGCTTTTAAATCAGCCGCACTCATTTTTTCTATGGCTTGGGCATAAAAAGGGCTGCCCGCCATCAACATAATAACCAGTGAAATTTGCACTAATATGGTTTTCAACATGATCTTCTCCTTAATTTTAAAAACTAAGTGTGTGCACGAATTCTTGCATTGTTACCATTGCAAAAGATTGTCAAAAGTGTAAAAAAGTGTCGCAACGCGTTCAGCGCATATGTTTTTGAATGGTTGTGTTGTATGTTAAAGCTTGCAGCCTGCTCAACGATAACAACACAAAGGATCCCGGTACTACATGATCAATCCAACAAGTCCATCAATATCACCTAGCGTATTGATTGTTGATGACAATCAGGACATTCGTGAACTGGTTTCGCAATTACTGGAAGCCGAAGGTTACTCAGCCAGCAGTGCAGTTGACGGTGAAGATATGTGGCAAATAATGAGCAAGAAAAAGCCCGATATAATTTTGCTTGATGTCATGTTGCCAGGCACCGATGGTTTTGAACTTTGTCGACAACTCTGCGCCGATCAAAATATGCCACCCGTTATCATGCTTACCGCTAAAGATGAAGAAATTGACCGAGTCGTCGGATTAGAGCTCGGTGCTGATGATTATATTGTAAAACCCTTTGGGCGACGTGAGCTGATTGCGCGGATTAAAGCGGTACTGCGACGAGTCAAATCAGGTCATGTGCAAACTGGAAAAGGCGTGTATCGATTCGCCGGTATGAGTTTCAAACCTAGCCAAATGGAAATTTTCGATGCCGCAGGAACAAGTACGCCACTATCTACCAGCGAGACACAATTATTATTAACTTTTGTACAAAATCCGCGGATCCCGTTGTCACGGGATAGATTATTAGATTTAACCAAAGGTAGAAATAGCACCCCATTTGATCGCAGTATCGACTCACATGTTAGCCGCCTACGACGTAAATTAGGCGATGATGGCAAAAAACCAGAGATTATAAAAACCTCATGGGGAACAGGATATCTCTTCACTTGTGATGTAGAAACAATGTGATTATGGGCAGTCAATGAGTCTTAAAATCCGTACCATTTTAATTTTATGTACTGTGTTTATTTTGTCGCAAATGATCACATTAATAATTTTTGAACATAACCGAGACAACGTTGTTTTGTCCACTGAAGCCACAGATTTAGCTGATAGAGTGATTGGTATTGTGGATTTAGCTTATAGTTTTCCACAGCAAGATCGTCAGCAAATTTTAGCCGCTGCAGAAACCCAGTTTCTATCGTTGTTTCCAGATATTATTGCAATCAGTGAAGTCGCTTGCCAACAAAATGACTTTACTGAAAAAATTTCCACAAAGCTCGATAGGGCATTTTCAAAACTACAAGATATTGATGCACAAGTCTGTGTTCGAAGTTTTAAAAATACTCCTCTACTAGATAGGCGCACAACTTTACGTCAGGGATTTGATGTTCTAATCCAGATTAACTTTGCCAACGAGCAAAAGATAACCTTTCATGCTGTATTGCCAGAGAGTCAGTCTTTGTTACAGGATTCTGTCATTTTCTACATATTACTTGAAGGTGTTGTGGCCTTAATACTTGCATGGTATTTGATCCAAAAAACCGTAGCACCTATTGAAAAGCTGGCCAATGCCGCGAACCACATAGGCATGGATATTAACAATCCTCCCTTAGATGAAAGCGGCGCCAAAGAAATATCAATGGCGGCCAAGGCATTTAATACTATGCAAGAACGTTTAGCCAACCTGCTCAATAGCCAGAGTGAAATGTTGGCGGCCATTTCCCATGATTTACGTTCGGCAGTGACCCGCTTGCAGCTAAGAAGTGATTTGTTAGAAAACGAACATGAACGTATCGGCATGCTTAAAGTGGTCACTGATATGCGTCAAATGATCCAGTCAGTACTTGACTTTTTACGAGGTCAGAATCCAAATGAAGCCATGCGTAGTGTTAACATTAACGCTTTGGTAGAAAGTTTATGCTCGGATTTAGCCGATGAAGGCCTGCCAGTCAGTTATCAGTATGACGGTAGTCCCATAAACCTAACCTGCCGCCCTACTGAAATCCGCCGTTGTTTACAGAACATTATTGATAACGCCATAAAATATGCAGATGCCGCACAAGTGAGTATCACAACGAATAATGATTACGCGTCTATAGCGATAATAGATAACGGCACGGGTATTCCACAAGAACAGTTAGAATCGGTGTTACGGCCATTTTATCGACTTGAACAGTCACGAAATGATGATACTGGAGGTATAGGTTTAGGGCTGAGTATTGCTGAAGCCATTGTCAAATCACACGGCGGGACATTAACCCTCACTAATCATCACTCTGGTGGTCTGAAAGTCGAAATACAATTACCATTAAATAGCTAATACCCATAGGCCAAGACGTGATTTACAATATAATTACAATAAAAACAATAAGTTATAAGGCGCTTATAAATGATGACTCAAGAGATTTACTCTTGAGTCTAAACCAATAGCTCAACACAACTTAGTGTATTGTTGTTTCAAAGGTAAGTTCTGTAACTGCTGGGGTGCTCATTGCTGGCGTGGGCAATATTTGCCAGCTTGAACCATCTGGGCCCCGTAAAACAAAACTCACTTCACCAAACTCATTTTTTTGCACAGTTGTAGTGCTAATACCCTGCTCATCCGCTAAACGTTTTATTAATTCTGGTTTTTCAGCAAACAAGGAATGTAAGGTAATACCGCCATAACCCGGCTTTTGTGTAGCACTGCGATCAGGCCGTTCATCAGGGTTAACAAAAAATTTAAGTTTGCCCGAAATATTATTGGGACTAACAAACCCACGATAATAATGACTGCCGCCCTCAGCCATATTAAACACTACTTTGGGGCCATCTTGCCAATCACCGTCAATGACCACAGGTCCTTCTGGTTTTAAACCAAACACATCTCGATAATAATCAGTTTGGCGATGCATATCAGCTGCAGTACTGCCTGCTAAGATAAAATCGTTATGAGTAATTTCACTGGTTTGCAGCGGACTATCGGGTGCTATCGAACCATAACCTTTAATGACGTAGCCATAACGCTGAAACAACACCAGATTAAACAATTCACCATAGACGGCCATTTCACGTACGCCCGTACGGCGGTTAAGTACATCGGGTTTACCTTTAGTCATGGCATACAAGTCAGCATAAACAGGTACTGTAGGTAGCCACTTTTGGCCCGCTTTGCGACCATCAGCAAATACATCGTGAATTCGAAATATATCCTGTGTACGCATCACCATCATACGCTGACCCACGGTTTCAGGCTGAGCATACCCCACCCCGGCGCCTAACAAGTTTTCCCAGACCAAAACACGGATAAGACCATGACTGTCGATGTCACCATTTTGCATACGATAAGAGGTTAAGGGGCTATCAACTCCATACAACGCCAACGCCTTTTCTCGCACTATTTGACCTTTGTCAATTTGTCGAAAGCCAAATTGCTGCAGATATTTGATTAAGGTAGCACCATCATCGGTGCCTATCATCACTTCATAAACTCCGCTCACACCAGTGTCTGGAAGCGATCTTGACTCGGCTAGACTGCCCCACGAAATGCCCAATAAAAGTACCAAAAACCAGCAACGAGTTATTAGTCTCATTTAGTTACCTTTTGTAATCTAGTTGTATATGATTCGTTGACACTAACATTTGTACGGACAAATTTTTAATGAGTTTAAAATTGAATAAGCGTTTTTTGATATTAGTCATGGGGGCTTTATTAAGCAGCATCGCAACAATACAACATGCCTATGCCACATCAAACGATGCCTTAGCACCTAAAAGTCAGGTACAAGACGCCCTCGCCATGCCTTTGCATACAGTGACAATAGCTACGGTATCACTAGAACAAAGTTTACTTTTTTACCGTGACGGTATGGGCATGACAGTAGAAGGTCCGCTGACCATTTCTGCCGATCTAGAAAACACTCAACGCCAATTGTGGTCAATGCCTAAAGATCTCAGTTGGCAGACCTATCGCTTATATCGCAAAGGAGTAGACAGCGCCATTCAGATACGTTTGTTAGTCTTAAGTAAACCTATGCCTACTATCCACGATAGCTGGAATTCTAGAGAGTTAGGGCCCTTTTCTTTAGGTTTTCCAAACAACAACACTATTGCTTTAGACAAACACATTCGTAATGTTGGTTTTGGTGCGCTTAATGATCTTGAGAGTTACCCGATACCACGAACTGATGGCAGCACCTATCAAATTGACGAGACCATTTTTAACGCGCCTGATTTTAATCATGGGGTAGCTATCACTAGAGGTGATGGGATGCCACAGCTAGGCCCAACTGACGAAAACGGTAAAGGTGGCCCAGCTTATTCAGCGCAAATAATCACTGACTCTGAAACCCAATTAGATTTTTATACCGATGTTTTAGGCCTCGAAATTCGATCTGACAGAGTATTTAAATCTGCCGGAGATAAAGGAGCAATGAACTTGCCAAATGGCACTGAGTTCAGGTTCGCTATCGTATATAGCAAAGGCGCAACAACCGGCCACATGTTGTTTGTTGACTTTCACAACGCAGAACCAATCAAACCTAAAAACGCACCTAGCCTACCTAATATTGGTTTAGGTATGTGGAGCTTTCCTGTGCGTTCACTACAAACCGTGTTGAAGAATGCTAAAACATACGGTTCAGAAATTGTCAGTGGCCCGATGCACGTCGTAGATCCATTAATTGGTGACGCTAAGGTCGCCACATTACGAGCACCTAATGGCTTTTTAATCGAAGTATTCGAGGAGCAAAAATAATGCGCACTTTGGTCGCTGTATTTATGCTGCTGAGCACTCTGAGTCACGCTCAAGATTTTAACCTTAAAGGTTTCACTGAAGCCGTTTTTATCGTTTCTGACCTCGAAAAAACCAGCCAATTCTACCAGCAGTATGGCGGCTGGGAAGTGCGTTCAACCGAACCTGTCGATCCATCATTAAAACAACTTTGGCAGCTCCCCAAAAATGCCAAAGTACAACAAATATTGCTGGCTAACAAAGGCGAACAACGAGGCTATGTGCGCCTAATTAAAATTGACAATGTTCCCCAAAAAATCATTCGCGCTAATACCCAATCTTGGGATGTGGGTGGCATATTTGATGTCAATGTACGTGTCGCGGATATGGCGACAAAACGCCAAGAATTACAAAGTGCTGGTTGGCGCGGCGCAAGTGATCCAGTTTCTTTTACTTTTGGGCCCTATGAAGTCACTGAGTGGATTACTACGGGCTTCGACGGTATTAGTTTTGCGATGATTGAACGTATCAAACCCACCCTAGAAGGATGGCCAAATGTCAAACACATGAGTCGTGTGTTTAATTCGACTCAGGTGGTTAGCGACATCGAAACATCATTAAAATTTTATCGGAATGTATTAGGGTTTCAGGTATACCTAGAGCACAAAGGCGCCAGTAAAGAAGCCGGCCCTAACGTACTTGGATTACCCTACAACCTAACGACAGAAATCCCCCGTTCTGTGTATATTTTACATCCACAAAAAATAAATGAAGGCTCTGTAGAGTTACTTCAATTTCATGGTGCTCAGGGTAAAAATGTTAGCGCCCTAGCCTCACCACCTAATTTAGGTATTGTCACTTTGCGTTTTCCAGTAGACAATTTAACTGCATTAACTGCGCATTTGCTAGCAAATAATGTGAAAATAGTCTCCCAAGCGACTCTGAATTTACCTCCATACGGACAAGTGGATATGCTGGCGATTAGAACACCAGACCAAACATGGATCGAGTTTTATCAGGTACGTTAATATAATAAAAAACAGGCTAAATATATGTCACTCGATATCAATAAAGTAGTTATTAAAACCTCTCTAACCTCTTGTTTTGGAAGTCATTTTAAAGAAGTTGAAGGGGCGAATGCCTTTATCGACGAGTTGGCGGAAGACGCTGAAGAAATATCTTTAGCCCAGGGAGAATACGTTTTTAGAGAAAAAGACGTCCCAGAATATATATATATTCCAGAGTCCGGATCTTTAATGTTAGAACGCTCCACTGCTTCAGGTTCAAGACAAGTTTTTGCTTTTTTATTTACAGGTAATCTTGCGGGTTTATCGGAAAACGTCAGTTATAGTTTTAGCGCCAAGGCACTAACAAATTGTGTGGTTATTCGCATTAGTCGTAAATTGATGCAAGACATTTTCGATAAATATCCTGCTGTGGCCAAACGTTATCATGATGTGACTGGGCATATATTATCCTTGATCCTCGACCAATTATTTATCATGGGCCAAAAATCAGCGCACCAACGCTTAGGTCATTTTTTGCTGGATATGGAACATCGTCTAGGTCGTGGAACTCATAGATTTTTCCTACCTATGAGCCGACAAGACATTGCAGACTATCTTGGAATGAGTTTAGAAACCGCCAGTCGTGGCTTTAGTAAACTGAAAAAAGATGGCTTAATCTCAATCGAAAGTAACTACCAAATCACTGTGTTAGATAACGAAAAATTAAAAATTTACGCTGACTAGCTTTAATTAAATTACTTAGCACAGCTCTCTTGATTATTATCAATGCGCCATTTTGCAAAGGCGTAGATATTGATGTCTGCTAGACACCACTAATAATGGATAACCCCATATGAAAATCAGATCATCTCTATTTGTGCTGCTGTTATGTGCTCTTCCAGCGATTTACAGCAATGCTGAACCGGTTGGCGAAGATCAACGTATTTCAGTAGATATCAGGCGCACCACTTTTATAGTCAACGACGTCGATAGTTCCTTGCAGCTTTACCGTGATGCTCTAGGCCTAAATGTTATTTATGATCAGATGATCAACAGCCCCATGGAAAATGGCGAAACCCGTAAACGCCGCTTAGTATTACTGCAAGCCAACGATACCTTTATTGGTGCTTTAGGTTTACTGCAATATATCTATCCTAAAAAACCTCAGCGCCAAGAAAAATTTGACGAGCCTGTACCAGGTGATCCGATTATGGTTTTGAACGTCTCAGACTTAGATACACGCTGGAAAGCAGTTGAACAGTCGCCTAAGGTGGCTGTGATTGAAGCGCCTCATCATGTGGATTACCCACGAGCAGATGGAGGGAAAATAGCAGTAATAGTATCGATGATCCGTGATCCTGACGGCTACTGGTTAGAAATAAACCAACTACTTGATGCCCCGGCTAAAGCCAGCGACTAATGTTTTCGCCGCTTGTTTTGTAGTTTTAAACTTGCGGCGCACAATATCTTTCCATTGTCAATTCTACTAATTTAATCAATGCATTAACGCTAGGCTCGATAAACCAAAAACGTGCTAGTTACAGTCGCTCGGTTACTTCTTGTGCGGCCCGTAAGCCCGAGACCATTGCCGACTCCATTCCAGAACTCATAAATTCTGTATGCTCACCAGCAAAATGTAACTTGCCCTCTATGGTTGCCATATGCGGCACTAAAGTTTGCACTTGCCCCGGAGCAAACTGAATATAAGCCCCTTTTGAGAAGCGCTCATTACTCCATGATTGGTGATGCACAGCCTCAACTTTACCTTTTAAGCCTGGGTAATATTTTTCTAGGGCATATTTTACCGTTTGAATCGCCTCACTATCGGGCATCTTGTCTAATTCCAGTGCTTGTTGACCATTAATCCAACTAGTGAGATACCTCAACTCCCCCTTGTCATTTATCTGACTAAACACTCGTCCTAATGCGTTATCAGTCCATAAATTTGTCGCGTTCACCATGGATGTATCAGCCTGTTTTTTGACCGCAAAGTGTACCTGAGTGACAGGGGTATAAACGGCTTCGTTTATTGCCTTGCGCTTTTGTTGACTGATAGTAGCGCTTATTTCTACCTCCTTTAATACACTAAAAGGTATAGTAATAATGGCGCGTTTAGCACTATATTCACTACCATCATCGCAGCGTACATTTACCCTATGGCCATTTTGACTAATATGGCTTACTACCTTTTGGGTTTGTATTTCGCCTTTTAGATTATTTGCTAAGGCATCAGTAAAACGAGCGTTGCCACCTTCTATTCTATGCGCCTTACCGCCTCCAGAACGGGCCAAACTTAATCGATAAAACGCATCATCCGCCGATAAACTTTGCAAGTTTAGGGCGTTTAGATTGGCATCTATTAAACGTAAGGCTTCATCTGACACCTGTTGCTGTTTAAAATATTCGAGCAGTGAAATATCCAAATAAGCATATTTTTCCGATGTCCAATCTGTAGGTAAAGTGTAAGCTGGACCTTTAGCTAGGGTTTTAAAATACAAGGCCGACGGCAAACTATTCATTTCCTTTTTCGCTAAACGATTCGCTGCATGTGTTGCCCAATCGGCAGCACTAATTCGCTGCCCATTTATCACAAAGCTGGTTTGTTTGGCATAATTTCCCATAGACACCAAAGGCAATCCTAGGCGCTGCGCATATGTACGCATCAAGCCATACCCTTGGCCGATCTGCAGTCCGCCGGCTTCAGGCCTGTTAGCCTGAGTATCTATAGTTAATATACGACCACCTATACGTTCACGTGCTTCAAGTACCAGCACCTTATACCCCTGACTTTTAAGGTATTCGGCACTCGTCAACCCAGCAAGGCCAGCTCCCATAACAATGACATCGAAAGAATCGTCACTCATCGCAAAAAGTGACGTACTTATAGTGCTCGCCCCTAGTAATAAAGAGCTAGCAGCTAAACTTTTTATGATATCTCTACGTTGCATAAAATTTCCTACTCATAAAGTTTTTAGAAAACTTCAGGCAATAAAAAAGCGAGATAACTCGCTTTTTTTATTTTGACCAATATGTCGACTAAACCCGTCTCATACGCCCTTTAGAATTTATAAGAGGCTGTCACACCTAACTCACGTCCACGGCTTGGTGCAATAGGAAATGCACGAGAACCATAGGCGAAACTCTGCACGTCAATATATCTAAAGACATAAGTTGGAGTATCATCGTCAGTAGCATTATTCACCCAAGCAGTGATGCGCCAGTCTTCTAATTGCACCCCAGCTTTAAGGTTAACTAGTTTACGATCACCCGTTTCAATTAAGTTGTGGATATGTGCATAACGACTCGAATCATAACTAAAATCCATACGGCTAAAGAATTCCATACCATCGTCGATTTGGGTTGAATAGTTCAATGCTAACGTCATCTCGTTCTTTGGTACTTGTGGAGGGGTATTACCCTTCACTGAACCAAATTCACGCAAGTTGTCTCCCACACAGAAACTTGATGCGCCACCTGGGGCAAAGAAACGACATTGGTTACTATCAAATAACTCTTCGAACTTGGCATCGGTACGAGAGATACCAAAATCGACATTAAATTCGTCACTGACAAGCCATTTAACTTGAATTTCTATGCCATTAATTTTGGTTGAACCGGCGTTAGAGGTATAGGACACAGGTGGTCCTTCTAATTCATCATAACTGTCAGTTAGCTGTTGTTTAGTCCAATCCATAGTATAGGCCGCTGCCGATATATATATCTTGCCATCGGCTACAGTAGACTTAACGCCCACTTCGTACATCACCATGTCTTCTTCTTCAACAACCACTAAATCATGAGGTAATTGAGTACTAGTGTTAAACGAACCAGGGCTATTGCCTTCAGAGCGTGTTAAATAAACTAAGGTATCGTCATTAAAATCATATTCAGCAATAAAACGCGTAGTTGTACTGTCGAACTTATTACTTACATCGGCAAATTCTGCATTTTGAATCAGTGTATCGTAAGCTTCAGTAGTCACTTCATCACTTGAGCGACGTACCTCTGCTGATAAACGAAATTCATCAGTAAATTCATAGGTTGCCATCGCCATCAAAGCGGTATTATCAAGTTCCTCAGAGAAATTATCGATCGCAGATGGATCACGTTCTGAGTGCCACACATAGGCGCCAACAGACCAATATAACTTGTCGTCAAGGGCGCTGCTATTAAAGCGGAGTTCGTGGCTGTATTCACTAGAACCTGAAGAATCCAGCGTATACCAATCAGATGCAGGCGTTAAGAATGGACCTCCTGCAAAGTAGCCAAAACTAAAGGATTCATCAAAGCCATTATAAGTTTGATCAAGGCCAGTTTCACCATCATAGGAATTCCAGCCACTGATTAATGAAATGGTACCAAAATCGAAATGATGTTTTAAATTAAAGCTCAGATGTTCACTAGTCGCACGTAGTCCATAATCTTCATTGGCTAAGAATTCATTGCCGCCTAAACTTATTGGCTGATTTCGTATAGCTTCACCGCAATAATATGCTTTAGTGTCTAAGAAACAATTATTATGTTCGGCGCCTTGAAAACCAAAGGGTTGGGCTTCATCATCATTTTCGTTAAAGATATAGTTCAGTGAGATATCTGTGTCGGCACTCGGGGTAAAATACAGCCCTAACATACCTGACTTGGTTTTTTCACCGCCAACTTTGGGACCACCTTCTTTGGTATTAACCCATTCACCATCGTAATTATCCACTGAGACCGATGCCCTAAAAGCAAACATGTCGCTGAGTTTGTTTGAAGCACCCACAGCAAGTTTACGGTTACCATTTTGACCTAAGGTCAGATTCACATAACCTGATAATTCATCGCTTGGTTTGCGAGTGATAAAGTTAATTGCGCCTGAAAAAGTTCGACGACCGTATTGAGCACTTTGAGGCCCTTTAACAATCTCCACGCGTTCCACTAAATCAAGGGGCAAACTTTGAATTGAACCGCCAAAATATACACCGTCTATAAAATAGGAGGCTTTTTGCGAACCAAAACCAGGGATCCATGAGACGCCACGAATAACCGGAATATCCGATTGACGACCGAAGGTTTTCTCCATCGACATGCCCACAGCGCTAATAGCAATATCATTGATATTTTGTAGTCCTGCCTTTTCAATGTCTTTAGAGTCAAAGGTCGTCACTGAAATAGGGATTTTGTTTAAGGTTTCTTTTCGATAACGAGACGTAACTTCGATTAACTCAATCACTTCGCTATTTAATTCGGTTTTTGAATCTGGCGCAGTTTCTTGAGCTAAAGCTCCAAAGGGCGCGACGATAAATGGGGCCACTAGGGCTAACTTGACCATTTTCGCTAATGTACTGCGGCGGTATTGCATGTTCATGGTTGTTCCCTCTAACATTATTATAATAATTGGGTTTTATGTGTATCCCGAAAACACGAATGTAACGAGTTGACATGCATCACTCTATCCAAATTTGCACGGACAAATTCGCCCAAAAATTCCACTATTGACATTTATCAAAGGATTTCGTTTGATAAATGTCAATACGAACCCATGTTTGGGATTTTGTTGATTCAAGGCTAAAATTCGAAGGAATGAAAAGATATTAATTAACTGCCGTGACAAATAAAAAGGCGAGTTAATAATTAACTCGCCTTGGGTATTTAAGGATAAATCACAACAACTTTAGAATCCAAAATTAGGACGTGTTTGCTTCACTTTTAAACCTGCTTGCATCCAACCCAAATTCATTCCTGTAGTGGGGTTAGTGCGATCACTCCAAATGTAGGTAATTGTTTTGCCAGTGGCATCATCAATTAGGCCAAATTTAAAAATAGGATCGAAGGTATTCTGATAAGTTAACAAAGCGAGTTGGATTGAATAACCTGACTTTTCGCCAGTTTTAGCATCTTGCAAAGCAACAATCTGCCCTTCGTTGTGTAGTAATATGTCTCGGTTAAAAGCCCATTTTGTGTCTTTAGGTGTATCTTTACCACCGATGCGAGCGCCGCCCCAGCCTGTAAAATAAACCACTTTACGGTTGATATGAGGAATACCTGCTTTGTTACCAAACACATAATTACCATCTTCGTCAGCCGCTTTATCCGCTATCCAAATTTCGTTATCAGTTAAACGAAGTGTGTCGTTAAAAAAGATTTTTTTACCGCTGCGTTTTGACACTATGCTACAAGTGTTGTGGCCCATATTGCCGTCAAAATATTCACCGTTATAGGTCCAGAACACCTCACATCCAGGATAAGTCGTGAGTTCATCTTTATTAAGGGTTTGATACAACTCTGGCTGTAAATGGGCATCGGCGTATTTCGCTTCATCTTTAAAACGATAAATATTCAGCTGCAATGCACCCTTTTCTTGGTTTTGAATAAATTGATACAAACGCTGGCGGTACACCTTGCTTGGGTCCCCGTCCATGTACTGTTTCACAAAATAGGTTGTGCCTTCCAACGCAGGTGTTGCCAATGGCGCAAACACATGGTGAATATGTTCATGTACTTGCATATCTGGGCTCTTTTCTTTTTCGATGTTGTCTTGCCAATGTTGCTCGTGATTATCAAACTCGGCTGCAAACCATTGATGAAAAAGTGCTTCTTGGATGGTATCAACCTTGGGTTGCAACAAGGCTTCTTCGGTTGAATTATTTTGATTGGCACATCCCACTAAAGTGGCAGCCACACATAATGCAGCGATAATCTGTTTCATATCAGTCTCTATTTGGTTAAATAAACGCATTGTCACTGCGCATGGTTTTAATATCCTGCTCGCTGTATCCCAGCTCACTAAGCAGTGCGTGGGTATCTTGGCTGAACATGGATAAAGTGAATTTTGGTTGTGCTGGCTCTTGCTTAAATTTAACGGGTACCCCTAAATGCAGGTTGCCGTTGTCGTCGCTTAAAAGCATCTCTCTGTGGGCTAAATGTTCGTCGCGTATCGCCTCATTTAGGCTGCGTACTGGAGACCAACATAGATCAATATCAGCTAAAAATTCGCTCCACTGACTTAATGTTTTGGTAGCAAAGGTTGTTTGAAAAAATGCTTTTACTGGCGCTTGTGCCTCACCCGGAGGTTGTTGGCAAAGCTCAAGCAAGTCTTCTCTACCCAAGGCGCTCAGTAAGTTTTTAGCAAACTTAATTTCGCTGCCACCAAGGGTTAAATGCTGACCGTCGCTGGTTTGATAAATATTGTACATGGCCGCCCCGCCCCAACTGCGTTCTTCTTTCGGCACAGGTGAACGATTTTCAGCAAAGGGTGGACCCATCACATTGGCATACCACGCTACTAATGAATCTTGCATCGAGATATCAATGTAATCCCCCTGACCGGTTTGTTGACAACGCAATAAGGCCATCAACACCCCTGAAAATGCCATTAAACTTCCTGCCATATCAGCAACGGGCATGGCGGGTTGCGCTGGTTGACCATCTTGTCCTTGATTAATTTGCAATGCCCCCGAGTCAGCTTGAATACTCAAGTCGTGGGCTGGATTTAAACGTTTGGGGCCAGTTTGGCCAAAAGCAGAAATCGAGCAATAAACGATCTTAGGATTGATTTTTTTAACGCTGTCGTAATCGATGCCTAAGCGTTTAACTACGTCAGGGCGAAACGCTTCAACCACTACATCAACCGTTTCACAAAGCTTATAAAATGCTTGTTTGCCTGCTGGACTTTTTAGATTCAGGTTAATGCTTTTTTTGCCGCGAAATACATTCCTAAACCACACTGACTGGCCATTTTGCTGCAGACCCATTTCACGTACCGGTTCACCCGTTGCTGGCTCCAGGCTGATAACTTCAGCACCGTGATCAGCCATCATCATGGTAAAATGTGGGCCAGGTAAAAATAGTGATAAATCTAGTACCCTAATTCCGTCTAATTTCACCTCGAAACTCCCCTGTTCAGTAATGTCAAATGACTCATTGTCACACTGCTTTTTGGGCATTTAGTTCGGCTATTTGAGCCTCACTATAGCCAAGTTCGATGAGAATATTTTGAGTGTCAGTGCCCATAGGTACAGCAGCTTTACCCTGCAAGCGTTTGCCATCGAGCTTAATGGGATTGGCTAAAATTTCCATTTTTTGATTATTCGGATGAGGAACACTTTGCACCATGCCGATATCACGTATGTATTGGTTGTTTAGTGCTTCTGGCAAATCGTAAACCGGTGCACATGGAATACGCCCTTTAAGTACTTCTAGCCAATGGGCAGTTGGTTGAACCGCTAACACACGATCAATCTCTTGGGTTAACAGGTCACGATTTTCTCGTCGCCCTGCTACTTTTGCAAAACGAGATCCTTTTAATACCGCATCATCAAGAATGTCCACTAACACATCCCAGAATTTATCTGTCATCGCCATCAAAAACACAAAACTATCTTGGGTTTTATATAACTGACATGGCACAGTCGCGGGATGGGCAGAACGTGCCACACGCTCAACCACGTGTTTTTCGTTTAAATACCAAGTTGCCGGATAGGACAATTGATGCAAAGCCACATCGAATAATGAGACATCCACATCTCGGCCTTGTCCGGTGCGATGAGCACCCAACATGGCGGCAGTTAAACCTAAAGAGGCAACTGCACCTGTCATAAAATCAACCATGGACACACCAAAACGTGTTGGTGCTTGATCAGGCTCTCCGGTTAGTGACATCAACCCCGCTTCAGCCTGCATTAAATAGTCGTAACCGGGCCAGCTGGCGCGATCATTATCGCGGCCGTAGGCAGACAAATGCCCACATACAATCTTCGGATTAATATGTTTTAGCTGTTCATAGGTAATACCTAACTTTTGCGGCTGATCGCCACGCAAATTATTGGTTACGGCATCCGCAGTTCTCACCAACTTTTCTAACACCTTACGCCCTTCTTCAGACTTTAAATCTAAAGTCAGGCTCTTTTTATTGACATTAAAAGTCTGATAAAAATAGCTGTCGTTTTCTCCTAAGAAGAACGGCCCTGTTTGCCGAGAAACATCTCCTCCGATCTTGGGATTTTCAATTTTTATGACTTCGGCGCCCAAATCCGCTAAATACATCGAACCATAAGGGCCTGCGCCGTATTGCTCGATTGCAATAATACGTACACCATCAAGTGGAAGTTGTGCCATGCCTGTGTCCTGTTGTTGTTTAATTGATTACGTAAATAACTTTCGCACTCAATTAAATTCTATTTTTATCAATAACTTGCTTAGCAATAATAATGCGTTGCATTTCGTTAGTGCCTTCACCGATACACATCAACATGGCATCTCGATAATAACGCTCAATATCGTACTCGACGGAATAACTGTAACCACCGAAGATCCGCATGGCTTCATTGGCACAAAAAACTCCCGCTTCAGATCCAAAATATTTCGCCATGCCTGCTTCCAAATCGCAGCGCTCGTTGGCATCATATTTTGCAGCGGCCTGTTCGATTAACAGCCGAGCAGCTTCAACTTGAGTGGCCATTTCACCTAACTTAAGTTGAATAGCTTGGTGCTGACAAATTGGTTTACCGAAAGTTTCTCGTTCTTGGGCATAACGCACCGCCAGTTCAGTGGCGCCTCTGGCGATACCCGCTCCGCGCGCCGCAACATTTATACGTCCTAGCTCCAAACCACCAATGGCATGTTTAAAACCAGAGCCTTCTTTTTCACTGACTAAATTGACTGCAGGTACCCGAAAATTGTCAAATACCACTTCACAGGTATCGATTGACCGATAACCCAGTTTTTTCATTTTGGATACGCTGATCCCGGTTTTAAATTCACCGTTTTCATCTTTGGTTTCAACAATAAACATGCTGGTACCTGTGTGCGCCGGAACCGCATTTAGGTCAGTTTTAACCAATACCGCCAGCGAGTTACCATTTAAGGAGTTGGTGATCCAAGTTTTTGCTCCGTTGATAATATAATCATCGCCATCTTTAACAGCAGTAGTACGAATAGCTTGTAAATCGGTGCCTGCATTAGGTTCGGTCAGAGCCACACCACCACGTAATTCACCTGTGGCCATACGTGGTAAAAAGAGTTCTTTTTGAGCCTGAGTACCGCAGCGCTCAATGGCTGAAGCTTGGATCAAATGAGAGTTAAATATGCCACTAGGAGCCATCCATGCCGATGCAACCTTCATCACAATTTTTGCGTATATAGAAGCGGGTAAACCTAAACCACCAAACTCCTGACCTATAGTTGCACCGAACAACCCTAAGTCTTTCATTTGCTCAACAAGTGCATGGGGATATTTGTCTTCCTGATCATATTCTTTAGCAATGGGACGAACATCGTTTTCTACCCATTTGTCGATCATATCTATGATCGCCAACTCATCTTCTTTTGACCAAACTTCAGACATAACAAACCTCTACTGATTAATAATTAACTTTTTCTTCGACCGAATGGCCAAGCTTGGCAATCAACATTTTGCGAACAAAACTACACACCATTTTTCCATCTTGGTTAAAGCCAAGGGTTTTTACCGTGACAATGCCGGCACCAGGTCGCGATTTAGACTCACGTTTGTCCATGACTTCAGACTCGGCATATAAGGTGTCATCTTCAAATAACGGATAGGTCATCTTGATGTCTTCCCAACCTAGGTTAGCTATGGCTTTTTGGCTTACATCGGTCACGCTCATGCCAACCATTAAGGCCACAGTAAAAGGTGAGCACACGATACATTTACCAAATTCACTGGCTTTGGCGTACTCATCATCAAAGTGCATAGGGT
>TARA_R110002153_G_scaffold6556_1_pt1 | contig 22723 bp, 17 predicted proteins | sample TARA_R110002153 | Tara Oceans TARA_R110002153 (sample SAMEA4398193) | marine metagenome | biome: Polar Biome; feature: [SRF] surface water layer (ENVO:00010504); material: water (ENVO:00002006), including particulate matter (ENVO:01000060) such as... | depth 5 m | reverse complement strand
AAGTCTGATTTTTTAGCTTTTTTCTTAGCTGGCGCTTTGGCGGCCTTTTTCACAGCAGCAGGCTTCTTCTCTGCTACATTTTTAGGCTTTTCAGCAGCAGCTTTGGTTTCTTTAGCTGGTTTTGACGAACCTAGTTCAGCAGTCAAAGTATCTAAATCTGCCAAGCGCATATTTTTGCCACCATCAACACTATACCAGCCACCTTTGGCTTCGATTGCGGGGGCTTTACCATTTACTGCAGTGTAAGCTTCGGTAAAAGCCGCTATTACTTGATCTTTATCCAATTTACTCATAGTCAGGTCTTTGCCTTTAATATGTTTATTTTCAGAATAGGGGCGGGTTTTATACCTTTTTTTATTTATAATGTCTAATTTAGTCAGATTCGTTATGAGTATAAATTAGTAGGAAATTTCATGTCAGTATCAAATTATCAATTATTACAAACACTCAATACGATATTAACGCCAGAAAAGGTTAAAGATTATTGCCCAAATGGTTTGCAGGTGGAGGGTAAAAAAAAGGTAACTAAAATCGTCACAGGTGTGACTGCTTCGCAGGCTTTGATCGATCATGCGGTATCAATTAGTGCGGATGCTATTTTGGTTCATCACGGATACTTTTGGAAAGGTGAATCACCTTGTATTACAGGAATGAAAAGGAAACGAATACAAACATTGTTGCAACACGACATCAATCTTTATGCCTATCATTTGCCATTAGATATTCACCCTACTCTTGGTAATAATGCCCAACTAGCTAAGTTGTTAGGTATTACAGATATCTCACCCTTAGAAGAAAACAACCCTCAATCTGTGGTTATGCAAGGTAGGTTTGAAAGGGGCATTAGTGCAACCGAATTAACTCAATTGTTAACTACTAAATTGTCTAAGAGTCCGTTACATGAGGCTGCAGCGTCAAGTAATATTGAAACCGTTGCTTGGTGTACAGGTGGCGGACAAGGTTATATTGAATTAGCGGCCGAAAAAGGAATCGATGCATACATCACCGGTGAAGTTTCAGAACAAACCATTCACACCGCACGGGAAATGAATATTCATTTTTATGCTGCTGGGCACCATGCAACCGAACGTTATGGTGTAAAAGCGTTAGGGGAGTATATTCAAGATGCATTGGAAATTGAGACGGTGTTTGTTGACATCGATAACCCCGCTTGAGGCACATTTTATAAATGGAAAATAATAGGCAAGATCAAAATTTTGATAAGTTTGCAGATAAATTTGAGAAAAATATTTATGGCTCTACTAAAGGTCGATTGCGCCATGAGTTGTTAGTACATCATCTACACAATTATATCTCCGATAAAAGTATGCCTTTAGAGGTTTTAGATGCTGGCGGAGGTACTGGAGTGATGACTGAAGTGATGCTTGGTTTGGGTCACAAGGTCACGCTTTCTGATATGTCTTCGGAAGTTTTGTCTATAGCAAAACAAAAGTTAGGCGAAAATATCAATCTGGATATTCAGCATACTGACATATTATCCCTAAGCAATAACAAACAATTTGATCTGGTGGTTTGTCATGCCGTTTTAGAGTGGTTACAAGATCCTTTCGAAGTCATAGATAAACTGGTGGATTTAGTTAAACCTGGTGGGCATCTCTCCCTTAGTTTTTTTAATCATGATGCACAGCTATTTGGCAACATGTTGTATGGTAATTTTGATTATGTTGAACAAGGCATGACAACTAAAAATATTGTGCGCTTAAGCCCTAAGAATCCACAAAAACCTAAAGTTATTGTATCGCAACTTGAAAGTTTGCCGATTAAGATCATAAAACAAGCAGGTATACGCTGTTTTCACGATTATTTAAAACAGCCAGAGAAACAAACTAGTGAATATGAGCAGCTAAAACAGTTAGAAATTCAATATGGCTCAACTGAGCCATATCTTTGGTTGGGTAAGTATTTTTTAATTATTGCTCACAAAGACGGTTAGGCTGAATTATTCAGCGAGTAATTTTTCAATATCCTTAGTCATCTCTGCAGGCTTAGTTGTGGACGCATAACGTTTAGTTACTTTGCCTTGTTTATTCACTAAAAACTTGGTGAAGTTCCATTTGACACTTTTGCTGCCCATAACTCCAGGGGCTTCTTCTTTCAAATATTTGTATATAGGGGCTGCGTTTGAACCATTAACTTCAATCTTCTTAAACAAAGGAAATTTGACGTTAAAGTTTAAACTACAAAATTCTTGGATCTCGGCATCAGCTCCTGGCTCTTGGTGACCAAATTGATCACAGGGAAAACCAAGCACTTCTAAACCTTGGGTTGCAAATTGTTGATGTAAACTCTGTAGACCATCATATTGTGGTGTAAAACCACATTTACTAGCCGTATTAACTATTAACAGCACTTTGCCTTCATAGTCTTTAAAATTAATAGTTTTACCATTATTTAATATGGCATCAAACTGATATATGGTATCTGACATTATTATTCTCTATATAATTTTGTACTATGTATATTGTCATTATTTAGTCGTGTTTCAACTATTTAAGTCAATATATTTAATAAGTCAGACCAAAATTAAGGAAACTAAATTGGGACAAAAAATAGCGTTTGTTGGTTTGGGTGTTATGGGTTATCCCATGGCTGGCCATTGTAAAAAAGCAGGTTATGAAGTCACAGTCTTTAATCGAACCACTGAAAAAGCCAATGCTTGGGTGAAACAATATTCAGGTGACATGGCATCAACCCCTAAACTTGCTGCACAACAAGCCAATGTGGTTTTATTATGTGTTGGCAACGACGACGATTTACGCTCCGTAATGTTAGGAGAAAATGGGGTATTAGCTGGAGTTAATTCTGGGGATATTATAGTTGATCATACTACAGCGTCAGCAGAAGTCGCCAGAGAGATGGCTGTATTATGTGCGGAACTAGGCGTTGGATTTTTAGATGCACCAGTATCAGGTGGTCAGGCTGGTGCTGAAAATGGTCAATTGACAGTGATGCTAGGTGGCCAGCAAACACATTACAACAGCGTTGAACCCGTTATAAGTTGTTATGCGAAGTTCAGTCAATTACTCGGCGATGTAGGAAGCGGACAATTGGCTAAAATGATGAATCAAATTTGCATTGCCGGCACAGTACAAGGATTGGCCGAAGCGATCAGCTTTGGAGAAAACGCTGGATTAGATTGTCATGCGGTTATCGATGTTATCTCTAAGGGCGCTGCTCAGTCTTGGCAAATGGAAAATCGTTTTGAAACTATGCTAGCGGGTAAATTTGACTTTGGTTTTGCTGTTGATTGGATGCGTAAAGACTTAGATATAGCTTTAAATGAAGCCAAGAGAAATGGCTCTACCTTGCCGCTAACGGCATTAGTTGATCAGTTTTATGCTGATGTCCAGAAAAAGGGAGGAGGGCGTTGGGATACCTCTAGTTTGTTAACTAGGTTGAAATACTAAAGGTATCCGAATAACCTGAGGTCGATTTAAATTAGAAATTAGGTCAGTGGCTCAAAATGCCACTGATGATCTTTGAAGCAAATTTTTGCACGGTCGTACTCTCTTTCTGCTCGCCAAGTACGGTTATTAAGCTTTACCACTACACCAGGATAAACGCGTTTATTGCCGATGAGTTGAATGTCAGTTTGATACTTCTCTTTGGTATCGTTCATTTCTTTGGCTTTGCTTTCAAGCCATTGCAGCAATTGTGTTTCATTTTCATACAATTGATTGGCGTCGTCTACTCGGCCCTGCATATCATGTGGAATAAACTTAGAATTAATAATATTCATTCGCTCAAAATGCCGAGTATTATTTTGTTTTATTTTCTTTAGAAGCTCGTCGAGAGTATCTTTACGTTCTAATAAGGTATTAAAACCTTCACTAAAATCGATACTCAAATTACTACCAGAAACCGCCCCTAGAGTGCCTGCTGTTACGGCATCTTGGCATTTAATAGTACAAGCAAAAATATTGCCATTGGGTTTATCCAAGGCACCAACTGTCACTTTTCCTCGACAGTTAATTCGGCTGTAAGCTAGTTGTCTGCCCACAGTGACATTGCCATTGCAATTAATGTCTAAGCCTTGACCATGCTGTACGTGAACACTGCCTTTTGATGTTAAACTAGTACTGTATTCAGTGGCGCTATCATTAACTTTACCCATAGCACCTTCAGTGATAATAATATCGCCACCTGCATGTATGGTAGCAGATTCGACAAAGCCATTTACTGTGACATCACCAGTGGCATAGATTTCCATTTTTTCAGTTACGTCACCATTAACTAATACCGAACCATCATATTCAACATTGCCGGTACCTACATTGACACCTTTGCAAATGAAAATATCGTCAACCCACATTTTTTGATCTTTAAATTTGGGCATTCCAGAAATATCTGCCAGCAACAAATTTTCATCGCCATCACTGATAACTGTGCCTTCACCGGGCCTAAATTTGACCCATTCACCTGATTTAGCATCGATAATATCACCACTTACAGTATACCCATTTCTACCTTTAGTTGGTGGCATCCTACGTAGCAGTTCGGTACCTTTTTGAACACATATAATCGAACCTAAGTTACGCATATCAACACGGGCAGAACCTACTGTTTGAGGTTTAAGAATTCTATCTAGGGCGTTGAGTACTAAAGGTTTTAATTGAGACGATTTACCAACTTTAGCAGGCAAACCTTTGGCAATTAACTCTTCAAAAACGTCACCTGGCAGTGCTTGGGTACATTTTTTGACTAAGCTAGTTAAACCTTTACTACTGATCCCACGTTTTATGCCGAATGTATTTAATTCTTCTTTTAAGGATTTAACTGTGGGAAGTTTGCCTGCATATCCAGCAATTAAGGTCAAATACGCACTAAGTTGGTCTTCAACAATTTTACATTTTATTTGAGTATCTCTTCGCTCTCCAATGCGATTTTCAAGAACTTCCGAGATGTTGTTTTTTTTTGCGGATTTATAACTATTAATGGCACCAATGATATTTTCATCAAATATAAAAAAGTGTTTAAACTCACTTTTTTGAATGAACTCATGGATAACACCTGCATCAATCTTTTCTTGAACAAGGTCAGGAGTGATGTCTAAATCCAAATATTGATCTGTTTCATCAACTTTTAATGTTATACCAAGCATCAAATCGCCTTTGATTATTACGGAAAATTGTTAAATGTAATTTCAAGCCAGACTAACACGTCACGTTTCTGATATCGGCTTATAATTAAGTTACATTAGCAGTTAACTAACCTTAGTCTCAAATAAATAGTCTAAGAATTTAAGCCACAGAATACCTTTTTATAAACCATTCGCATAATTGTAAAGATTTTTTAATACGGCTAACTTTTCTGGGTTACGGGCATATTCAGTGCTTAATTGTTCGAGTTGCATTAAATATTCTGGCATTTTAATGCTAGCAGGTGATTCATTGTCATAAAATTTAAAATGTCGATAACGTTGCCATCTCTCCACTTCCGTCTCTGATAACGACTGTGAAGCATTTCGTGCTCTGTATCTAAACAACAATGTATTTAGACGTTCGTCCTCAAAAGGTAAAGAAAGCTCAGTCAGTCCCTGTAAATCAGAATGAGTTACTTTTTTCATAAGTTCTTTATCGTTGGACGAAAAAAAGCCGCCTGAATATAAAGCATGCTCTGCATCCAGAGGATCCCGTTGTTCGGTTTGGATGTATACCTGCTGCAATTTTTCAAGACTCTGCAGATTCGCTTTAATTTTCTGCAAGTTTTGAAGACAAAGTTGCCTATCAATTCCCAAACGTTCGGCATTTTCGGCGCTGAGTGTCTTAGCTGGAGCCAACACAGGACATTTATTTATATGGATAAGCTTGATCGGCAAACGCTGTTCATTTTCCCCTAACATTGCATTAGGGGTGTATAACTTCTGTCTGATTTGGTCAGCTGAAAGTGTAAAAAGTGGACTAGGATCTAGCGCTAAATTAAGAACAATAACCGCATTTTTATTGGTCGGGTGCATTGCTATAGGCACTATCCAAGTACAACAACCATGGACGGAAGGGATCTTAGAGGAAATATGCACTAAAGGTGTTAGTTGTAGATAATCGATTTGTTCAAGTACTTTTCTTTTATCACGTAGGCTAAACAAATAATCAAATAACTTGGGTTGGCGTTCCTTGATCAATTTTGCTACTGCAATGGTTGCATACACGTCGGACATTGCATCATGGGCGTCTTGATGCTGAATATCGTTGGCTTTAGTTAAATCTTGCAACTTAAAGCTGGGTAATCCTGCTTCATTTAATGGCCAATTGATGCCTTCAGGTCTAAGGGCGTAACAAGCTCTAGCTAAGTCGATAATGTCCCAACGGCTATTGCCATGTTGCCATTCCCTTGCATAAGGGTCATAAAAGTTTCGATATAAAGTGTAGCGCGTAATTTCATCATCAAAACGAATATTGTTAAAGCCGGCAACACAAGTATTAGGCTCTGAGAACTCGTTAAGGATTTTAGCGATAAAATCTCTTTCTAGGAGTCCTTCCTTTAAAGAACGTTGTGGAGTAATACCTGTAACTAAACACGCCTGAGGAACCGGCAAACAATCATTAGCTATTTGGCTAAAAATCATCAGAGGTTCACTAATAATGTTTAAGTCTAGATCGGTGCGTATTCCGGCAAATTGACAAGGGAAATCTTTTTGAGGATTAGCCCCCCAAGTTTCGTAGTCGTGCCAATAGATAGATGGTTGTTCATTCATGTTTGTTTATCATTATTAATCAATTGTTTATTTTGTATTTTGTTCGCTGCTGTTCGTTAGTACTTTTTCTTGTTTTGTTTGTTTTACAAACTTTTGTGTACATACTTTGAGTGCCTAAAATAATACAGGCAGTGTACATAATCAAAAGAGTGTAAATACGCCGCTATTTGATAAACAAGTAAATTCCCCTCAAAAACTACCATAAGATAAAATGATTGAAGTCGCTGATAGGGATCCCTTAAGGGTAAGGGTAATGGTACCACCTAGGGGAAAGGTTGTCTTTTAATACAGATATCGCTTTAAAGATAGGGATAAAGTTAGGGGGTAGGAACTTATCCTTCTTTATCGTTAAAAAGATGCACATAGCGAGTTAATCAGCCTCAAGGGCATATTAGAAGATGGACATAATATAAGTTGTGACCAAGACCATTGCTGAGCATAAGTTTACAAGTGGGGTTGGTGCAATATAGTAAGCGGTATTGGAACAAGCAAATAGTTAATAGTAATTGACTGATATCGTTCTTTATTTTTGCCGAACGATATCAAAATATAATCATTTAATTTGATAATTTAAACTGGCTAATGATAGTTTTTAAATCAACCGCTAGCTTTGCTAAAGCACTGCTCGTTTGCAAAGTTTCCGAGGCTGAAATAGTCGATTCCTGTGCAATATTATTAATATTTTCTATATTTCGATTAATTTCTTCGGCAACTGAGTTCTGTTGTTCTGCAGCACTGGCAATTTGAAAGTTTTGGCTACTGATGGTAGATACCGCACTGGTTATTTTTTCAATTGCTTCACCGGCGATGCCTGCTTGACGCACACAATTTTGTGCCAGCTCCTCACCACTTTTCATAACCGCTACTGCCGATAAGGTCTTGGCCTGCAACCGTTCGATTATTTGCGTGATTTCCAAAGTAGAGGCCTGACTTCTGGAGGCTAAAGTTCTGACTTCGTCTGCGACTACTGCAAACCCTCTTCCTTGCTCTCCAGCACGGGCTGCTTCTATGGCGGCGTTTAAGGCGAGTAAATTGGTTTGTTCCGCAATACTGCCAATTACTTGCACTACGGTATTAATATTTTCTGCTTCCTCCCTTAATTGATCCATCTCAATGGCTGTATCGACAACTTGTTTAGCAAGATTACCAATTAGCCTAGCGGTATCTTTCACTAAATTGGCACCATTTTGTGATTCTTCATCAACAATATTTGACGAAGTAGCAGCATTACTTGCCGCACGAGATACCTCTAGGACTGTTGCCGTCATTTCGTTAATTGCGGTGGCAACACTTTCTGTTTCAGCTTGCTGACGCTTTATACCATCGCTGCTATTTTGCGTAATGACATTGAGCTCTTCGGAGGAGGAGCTGAGTAAATAAGTGGCTTGCGATACTTCCAATATTGATTTCTCAAAACTGTCGAGCATGTCATTGAGGGAATCACCCACATCATTAATTTCTTTGGTACCCGCATAATCATAACGTAGAGTAAGATCCTTATTACGACTGGTATTTGCCATCAATTCAGACAGATATCGAACTGGTTTGGAAATACTGATTGAGAGTAATATAACAACACCAACAATCACCAAAGTGATGAGCAGCGCAATAATAATTGACATTAAATTAGTGAATGCGCGATGCTCAATGGAAGTGATTTCGATTTCTTCGGCTAGGGTTGTTAGTAAACCCTCAGTTTGATGTACGGTTTCTCTCAGCTCACCTAAGGCACCATCCGAACTAGTTAAGCCTAGGGCCTGTTTGCCACTTATAAAGCCTTTAAAACTTTGACTATAGTTTTGCATCAGGGACGTTATTGCCGATTTGGTATCATCGGCAATATTTTCCGTGTTCAAACTCGTCATGAAGACTATTAAGTCTCGATTAAATCTATCAAAATATTTTAAGTCATCCCGCAGCATGAAATCTTTTTCGTGGCGGCGTAACATTAGCAAGTTGGCCAATAGCCTATCATTATTGAGCTCATTAATTTTACTTTCAACCTGATGAACTGCTGCACGTAAGTTACCATATAGGCCGCTATTGGCATCAAGTCCTAGGTTTTGTTCTAGCCTTACTAAGGCCTCAAATTTTTTCTTGTAGTCAATCAGAATGTCTTTTAGTTTAGAGGCTTTACGTGCAGCATCATCTTGCTGTTCAAGCTCTATTTTGAGAATTTCAACATTTGAAATTAAGGACGTAACTTCATCATTAAATTTCTGAAAATATTTCACGTCAAGTCGCATTAGAAAATCTTTTTCATGACGTCTGAGAGTTAACATGCCGCTTTGTATGGAACTGACACGCAGATTTGTTTGACTAATATTATTAAGCGATGAATTAATGCTTTTTTGCAAGATGATCATTGCTAACATGCTTAACGCAACAAGAACGCCAATAAGTATTAATTTGTTCCTGATACTATTTATGTTAAACATTCCACTTCATCCAAATCCACCCTTTCGAAAAACTATATGTTTATAGCTAAATATTGATTGCCACATATTAGCATTTTTGCTTAATGTTGACATAGACATAAGTAATATCGGCCATTAATCGATTGCCCGTAGGTGTATTATATATTCTTACTAAATCATTGATTGAAAACACTGTTTTGTAGCTCTATCAGAATAAAAATTAATTGGGACAGGAAATCTTTACCACGAGTAGTTAACTTGATCTCTATCGAATCAGCAGAAAAAGTTATGGCTATGGGCAACACCAACACCAAGTTCAATTGAGGGAGCAGGTCAAGGTCAATATAGATTTGTCTTTATTGTTATGTGTGGAATTCAATTTAACTTTACCATTCCACCTGAGTGTTACATCTAGATTGGTTGGTACGCTTTAAATGGTGTGGATAAAAACACTGAAAGTCTTTAAATTTAGTTTTGGTGGTAATTTATAGTTATTTATTTTAATAATTTAAAATAAAATAATTAGGTATTGTGGTGACTTAAGTCTATCTTTACCTCAAACGATATAAAATTATAATTATTAGAAACCAAGGAGTTATAGTGGAATCTCTAAAAGTGAGCGACCATATGAATCTACGTCCAGTTACATTTACTAGTGAAATGACAGTTGCTGAAGCCGTTGAGCGATTGTTACAAGCTAAACAAATGGGTGGACCGGTAATTGATACTCAAAATAAAGTAATAGGGTTTTTATCTGAACAAGACTGTCTGGTTCAGATGATCGAATCTAGCTATTACAGAGAACAAGTCGCGCAAGTCAAAGATATAATGAAAACTGAGGTGTTAGCAATCAAGCCATACACCTCAGTCATTGAGTTGGCGCAACAAATGACCACGGCAAAACCTAAAGTTTATCCAATAGTCGATGACGATGGGTATTTATTAGGTACTATTAATCGTTCTGCCTTATTGCACGCCTTAGACTTGCATCTACATGACGGTTACAAATCGCCAACAAGTTAACTCTTTTGTTACGTCAATTCAGAAGGTGGTCGACATTCAGTCATTGCTTAAATTGAAGCGCTCCAGTCGTTCTGAAGCGCACATCTTGAGGTGACAGGGGGATATGTTTTAATAATACTGGTATTTGCTCGATTCATCTTCTAGGATCCTCGGTTCATTTTTATAGAAGTAAAAGAGCAGCCGTTTTTGTCTTTAGTACAACCCAACTCAGAAATTAGCGTTAAACAACTTTCCAGTGATATCGCGACTTGTATGTCTAAAGACAAATTTAGATTTATTTCGCGTTTGCGTAGAATTCCCAGCTTAGCGGCTGATAAAAAACCAGATTATTTAGCTAAACTGCAAGGTGATATACAAAAATCTACTCAGATCTTTGCCTCAAGACAGTCTCAATGCCCAGAAATTGAATTTCCACCTTTACCCGTATGTGAAAGAAAGGATGAAATTGCCGAGGCCATTGCAAACAATCAAGTAGTGATCATCGCCGGCGAAACAGGTTCAGGCAAAACCACTCAAATTCCAAAAATATGTTTAGAGCTTGGCAGGGGGATTGGCGGTTTTATTGGTCATACTCAGCCTAGACGTCTTGCTGCTAGAACTGTGGCAAACCGTATTGCCGAAGAATTAAAAACGCCACTCGGTCAACAAGTGGGTTTCAAAATCAGGTTTTCAGATCAAGTATCAGATAGTACCTATATCAAATTAATGACAGACGGTATTTTGTTGGCAGAAATTCAACAAGATAAGTTTTTGAATCAATACGACACAATCATCATAGATGAGGCTCATGAACGCAGTTTAAACATTGATTTTATTCTGGGTTATCTAAAACAACTATTACCTAGACGCCCAGAACTTAAACTTATCATTACTTCTGCGACTATTGATCCTCTGCGTTTTTCAAAACACTTTAACGACGCACCTGTTATTGAAGTCAGTGGCAGAACTTACCCAGTAGAAATGCGCTATAGGGAAGGCGAAAGCAGTGATAACGATCAAATTCAAGGTATTATCGAAGCGGTAAATGAATTATTAACCGAGCCAAACGGCGATATATTAGTATTTTTAAGTGGCGAAAGGGAAATTCGCGATACTGCTGACGCACTGAATAAACAGCAATATCGACATACCGAAGTTTTGCCTTTGTATGCAAGGCTGAGTAATAGCGAACAAAATAAAGTGTTTTCTTCCCATACAGGTAGAAGAATTGTTCTCGCCACTAATGTTGCAGAAACCTCTCTTACTGTTCCAGGAATAAAATACGTTGTCGATCCTGGCACTGCTCGTATATCGCGCTATAGCGTGCGTAGTAAAGTACAACGTTTACCTATTGAAGCCATTTCACAGGCATCAGCTAATCAAAGGGCAGGGCGCTGTGGTCGTGTATCCGATGGTATTTGTATTCGTTTGTATTCAGAGGATGATTATTTATCTAGAGATGTGTTTACGGATCCTGAGATTTTACGCACCAATTTGGCTTCTGTTATTTTACAAATGATGTCCTTGGGGCTAGGTAAAGTTGATGATTTTCCTTTTGTACAACCGCCTGATTCTAGAAGTATTAATGATGGTTTTAAACTACTCGAAGAACTAGGGGCAGTAGATAACAAACTTGGGCGACAAGGGTTAACCCATCAAGGTAGGCAACTAGCGCGTCTACCTATAGATCCAAGATATGCACGAATGGTGGTGGAAGCCGCTAAACAAAATTGCCTGAGTGAAGTCTTGATTATTGCTGCGGGTTTGAGTATCCAAGATCCCAAAGAGCGCCCTCAAGACAAAAAGCAACAAGCTGACCAAATGCACGAAGACTTTACTAATAAAGAGTCTGATTTTCTTGGTTATTTCCAGTTGTGGCAAGGGTTCAAAGAACAACAACAAGCTTTATCATCCAGCCAATTACGTAACTGGTGTAAGAAACACTTTATTAATTTTATGCGGATGCGTGAATGGCAAGATATTGTCAGTCAACTTAAAAAATCTGTGGCAGAGCTGGGTTTTGGGATTTCTTCGCAACAGGCTGAATATCAAGCTATTCACCAAGCCATTGCCTCAGGTTTGTTATCCCATTTGGGTAATAAAGATGTCGACCGTGAATACTTAGGTGCCCGCAATAGCCGCTTTAAAATTTTTCCGGGTTCTGGTTTATCTAAATCTCAACCTAAGTGGACTATGGTCGCTGAATTGGTTGAAACAGCACATCTATTCGGCAGAGTGGCAGCTAAAATTGAACCTGAGTGGATTGAGCCTTTAGCACAACACTTAATCAAAACAGAATATTCTGAGCCCCATTGGTCAAAGAAACAAGGCGTAGTGCAGGCGTTTGAGAAAGTGAGTTTATATGGATTGATACTCATCAACCAAAGGCGTAAAAATTATAGCCAGATTGATCCACAAGTAAGTCGGGAGATATTTATACGCGAAGCTTTGGTTAATATGGACACTAAACTGAACTTTCCGTTTTTGTCTTTTAATCAAAAGATGATAGAAAATATTGAAGATTTAGAGGACAAGAGCCGTAGGCGAGACCTATTAGTAGATGAAGATACCTTAGTGGATTTTTATGGTGAAAAAATCCCCAGTCATATCTGTTCTGAAGTCAATTTTAAAAAATGGTGGAAAAAACAGTCTACTGAAAATCCGCAGTTACTTAATTTCGACCCCGAAGCCTTACTTAAGAAAGATACTGGACATATAGATGCATCGTCATTCCCAGAAACCTTTAGGCAAAATAATCTTACGCTTGGATTAGATTATCATTTCGATCCAAAAGATGTAGACGATGGTGTCAGTTTGATGGTGCCACTACCACTACTGAATCAAGTCACAACTGTGGGCTTGGATTGGCTTATTCCGGGGTTACGCCATGAGCTTATTGTGGCCTTGATAAAAGCTTTGCCAAAATCTTTAAGACGAAACTTTGTTCCGGCCCCCAATTATGCCGATGCCTGTTTGTCTGATATGCCGCAAATAGATAAGCAAGGTAATCCTATCGCCTTCTTAAGCGCTTTGTCGTTGAAACTAAAGCGTATGACGGGTCGCGAGCTGGAGACTAGCGAATGGCAACGAGAAAAATTGCCACAACATTTAACTTTTAATATTAAAGTAATAGATCAACAAGGAAAGGTGATTGCCCAAGGCCGTGATTTGTTTGTGTTACAGCAAAAACTGCAAGGTAAAGTCAAACAAAACCTACAGGCTGTAGCTACGCCAGAACTAGAAAAAACCGGTTTAGTCAGTTGGGAAATCGATAAATTACCCAACGAATTTATCAACAAAACCGGTGGCTACGAAATCAAGGCCTACCCAGCATTAGTTAACGAAGGTAAAACAGTAGCCGTTAAATTATTTGATCAGCCGCATATTGCCGAAATATCCCATAAGCTAGGGTTACGAAAGTTAGTTATTTTGGGCATACCTTCACCGGTCAAATATTTACAGGATAAACTGCCCAATAAAGCTAAGTTAGGGCTGTATTTTAACCCTTTCGGACAAATTAGAGCCTTAATCGATGACTGTATAGATGCAGGTGTAGATCAGCTAATTAATCAATATTGTCTGCAGAATAACGCGGATATCCGAGATAAAGAACATTTTGGATCATGTTGTGAATTTGTCAGACGAGAAATTAATGACACTGTTTTGTCTATTGCTCAACAAGTAGAAGTTGGCCTAACCGTTGCCCATGAAATTAAGAAAAAGATGAAAGGCAGTGTGCCATTAAATCTAATTTACGCTCATGGACATATCAAAAGTCAACTCGATTCCTTGGTCTACAAAGGTTTTGTGGCTGATGTGGGAGCTCATAAATTGGGCGATTGGCAACGTTATATTAAGGCGATTGCTAAAAGGTTGGAAAAAGTGGCCATAGATCCCACCAAAGACAAATTACATCAGCTTAATTTAGAAAAGGCCGAACAAGCCTATCAGGCAAAATATAATAAAATCCCTGCAAATCAGCCTATACCAGAAGAATTAAAAGAAGTACGTTGGCTTTTACAGGAATTACAGGTGTCGTTTTTTGCTCAACAATTAGGCACATCTGCCCCAATTTCAGTCAAACGTATATTGAATCATTTGGATTCGATTTAACTCGAGTAGATGATTCGAGTTTTATTTGCGTTGACTTTGGTTTCACGGCACCCTATAAACTACAGAGTAGAATTTTAACTGCATGGAGTATTGGATGTTAGGTTACGATGACAAGCGCAATTTTTTCCGAATGATGGTCAATTCTGTTTGTGAACTAAAAATAGTTGACGATGAATCTACACGTAGTCTGCAGGCCGTGTGCAAGGATATTAGCGCAACTGGAATGTCTTTTGAAATAGAAGAAAGTTCTGTTGAGATGGGCACCAAGATAAACGTTTATATTGAATCTACTAATTCACAAATCCCTTCACTTACCGCCGATACTAAAGTTGTACGCTGTGAAGCTATTGATGACAACTCCTGTACTGTGGGTGTTGAAATCCTCGAAATGAAATAAGCGACAAAAGTCGCTTATTTTATCTCTCTATTATGAGTTGATCTGCCAAAGGTGGTTAATGCTGCAAATAAATATTTGCAGGTCGATTTATATTAGAGCACTCGACATACTAAACCTTTTAAATAAAATCCTTCAGGATAGTTACTGCCAACAGGGTGATCGGCGGCTTGGCCTAATCTTTCGATAATCTGCACGGTCCTGCCTGCATCTAAGGCCGCGTCTGCCACTACTTTTTGAAACAAATCAAAAGACAATAACCCTGAGCAACTAAAAGTACATAAGATACCGCCAGGCTCCATGATCTGCATCGCCAACATATTGATGTCTTTATAACCCCGGCAACCGCGAACTAACGAACTCTTGGAATCGATAAATTTGGGAGGATCTAAAATGATTTGCTCAAAATGTCTACCCGCTTGTTTATAGTCCCGTAATGCTTGGAACACATCGGCGTTTAGAAACTCACATTTATCTGTATCTAAATCATTTATTTCAACATTTCTTTTTGCGGTGCTTAAAGCTAAATCTGATACATCTATACTGGTCACTGACTTGGCACCACTGGCCAAGGCATAACTGCCAAAAGTCCCTGTATAACAAAAACAATTCAGTAAGGTTTTATCCTTAACGTATTTTGCCGAGATGGCGCGATTGTCTCTTTGGTCGAGGTAAAACCCGGTTTTATGTCCTTGTTTGACGTTAACAATGATTTTTATACCGTTTTCTTCAATCACCACTTCTTCAGGGACATCACCATGTAATACTTGGGTTATTTGTTCTAAACCTTCTTTTTTACGGATCGCTACATCGCTACGTTCATAAATCGAACACTCTGGAAATTCCTTTTTTAAGGCCCAAACAATTTTGTCGCGGTGTTTTTCAGCCCCGGCAGATAATAACTGACATACCAAGACGTCAGCATATCTATCAATAGTGATACCTGGTAGCCCATCTGATTCAGCTGCGATAAGTCGATAACCGGTTAATCCGTGACGTTTGATTAAATCTTCTCTTGACGCTTGGGCAGTGGCTATACGCCTTTGAAAGAAACCATTATCGATACTTTCATCTTTATCAAATGTCCAAATTCTTACTTGAATTTGCGACTCTGGCGACCAAGCTCCTCTACCTAAAAAGGCACCATCGTGGGATAACACATCCACTGTGTCTCCCATGTTGGTTCTGCCTATGGTTTTTTCGATGGCACGAGAAAAAATCCAAGGATGTTTACGTAATAAAGACTTTTCACGACCGGGCTGCAAAATGACGCTAGATGACATAGGATAACTTTTATAAAAAATTTGTCGCAATTGTACATGAGGCAAAGGCTTTGCTAAACAGTATTTCAGCTTACAGAAAGGATTTAACACTTTGAATAGTTCTATAAATAATTCTATGCAGTATATAAAACATCATAATGGTTGTGCACCTGGCGCATTAGAAATTAGTCAGACAGAAATTCCTACAATTAAATCTGGGCAGGTTTTAGTAAAAGTAGCCTGTTTTGGTGTAAACCGCGCCGATACCTTACAAAGGCAAGGCAAGTATCCAGCGCCACCAGGGGAAATCGATATTTTAGGTTTAGAAATGAGCGGTGAGATTGTTCAAATTCATTCTGAACAAATGAGTCCTCAACCTTTTGAACTCGGCGATAAAGTGTTTGGTTTAGTGGCTGGAGGCGGATATGCCGAATATGTGGCTGTTAATAGTCAACATCTAATGGCAGCACCTGCAAACATGCAGATGTCTCAAGTCGCAGGTATAGCTGAATGTTTCCTCACAGCATACCAAGCAATGTTTATCGAAAATGATTTACAACCAAAACAGCATGTACTTATCCATGCAGGAGCCAGCGGGGTAGGACTTGCGGCTATTCAGTTAGCCAAACGACAAGGTTGTACTGTAGCGGTCACTGCATCAAGTCAGGCGAAATTGGACTTATGTAAACAGCTAGGCGCAGATCTAGTTATTAACTACCAACTACAAGACTTTGCTCAAGAGATTGCTAAACATTGGCAAGGTTGTGATTTGATTATTGATTTTGTTGCTGGTGATTACCTTAATAGAAACCTAAAACTACTAAATATGGATGGTAATGTGCTTTATTTAGCCATGTTAGCTGGCCGTTATGCAGACAAACTAGATATGGCTATGATGCTGGGAAAAAGAGCCACGGTAAAAGGCTCAACCTTGAGAAGTCGTAATGATCAATATAAAAGCCACCTTATAAAAGAATTTAGTCAGACATGTTTAGGTGATTTTGTTAGCGGCAAACTTGTTGCCAACATAGATACCGAATTTGCTGCCAAAGACGCGGGTATAGCTCATCAACGTTTAGAAAATAACGATACTATGGGTAAACTGATAGGTTGTTGGTGAAATTGATAATAGGTTTAGTTTGATGAGCTATGAATATTTTATTTCTGGCAACTTCACTAAATTTCAAAGCAGTTTATTAATATTTTTTATTTTCCCAATCAAGCTATGCAGCGCATTTATAATCCACTACAATAATTACCTGACAGTTGTGTCAGGTTTTCTGCGCAGAAAGCTTGGTACTACTTCCCCCTTTGTATAATTTATTCAAATTGAACACCATCACCTTGGCAAAATAGGAAATTTTAAATGATTGAGAATACCCAAGTGCAAAACAAATTAGCTGGTAAAGGTGCGGAATTGGAATTGAAGTTAAAAAACCAATTTGTTGATCTAGCCAGTGAACGTGTTGGCGGAGAAACTTTATCTTGCAGTGATGATTTTTTTGCTGAAATGGAAAATCTACTTAAATCTGGCCGTGGTATTTTTATTGATGACAAATTCACTGAACGCGGCAAATGGATGGACGGTTGGGAATCCCGTCGCAGCTATGGCAGAGACAACGGCCGTGAATTCGATTGGTGTATTATTCGCCTTGGCATTAGTGGTGTAATTCGTGGGTTTGATATAGATACTAATTATTTCCGAGGCAATGCCCCGCAGACTGTTTCAGTAGAAGCTTGCGTGAGTGCTCAGCAACCAGATGAAGATACCGTTTGGCATACTATTTTAGCTAAAAGCGAAGTTGCTGCCCATAGTCAAAATATTTTCGAAATTACCAATTCTCAATCATGGACTCATGTGCGATTAAATATGTTCCCAGATGGTGGCATAGCGCGTTTCCGAGTTTATGGTGAAGCACAAGTAAACTGGAACGATTTTGTTGAGGGTGAATTAATTGATTTAGCGTCAATTAAGAACGGTGCCAAAGCCTTGTTAGTAAGTGACATGTTTTTCAGCGATAAAAACAACTTAATCATGCCTGGTCGTGGTAAAGATATGGGTGATGGTTGGGAAACAAAACGTCGTCGTGACCCTGGTCCAGATTGGTCAATTGTTAAATTAGCGGCACTAGGTAGTGTCGAAAAAGTCATAATAGATACTTGCCATTTTAAAGGTAACTTCCCAGACACTTTTAAACTCGAAGGTATCAATACTAATAGTGAAAATTTCAGCGATGTTAATTCTCAGCTAGATTGGCAAACCATTATTCCTCAAACTAAGTTGTATGCTCATCGTGAACATCTATTTATCAATGAATTAATTACTGATAAATCAAAACAATTTAGTCACGTTAGATTAAGTATTTACCCCGATGGTGGTATTTCTAGAATGCGCGTATTTGGTACACGTAAGTAGCACTTAATTACAATTGGGATAAAGGCTTGATGACAAATAATCAACAGATAATACCTAAAACACTCACACGGGAAAATTTTGCCCAGTTCGGTGATGTGATAGAGGTCAATGATAAGGCTCAACACTTCAGTATTAATGACGGTTTTACTCAGCGTTATCATGATCTAGCCCAAGTTGACGTAACTGAAGAAGGCGGGCGAACTCTCATTAATATCTTTCGCTCAACGCCTCTTGAACAGCCAGTTAGGATTAAGATGATGGAGCGTCATCCATTATCTAGCCAAGCTTTTATTCCTATGGGACAACAACCATATTTAGTGGTAGTTGCACCTAAAGGTGAATTGCATATTTCAAAAATTGAAGTGTTCTTGGCGTCATCAAACCAAGGTGTAAATTATCATAAAGGCACTTGGCATCATTATTGTCTGGCGTTACACCAAGTCAGTGACTTTATAGTGGTTGATCGTGGTGGTGCGGGAGAAAATTGCGACGTGATTGATTTAGACGGTTCACTTGTTATCGCCCAGAGCTAACAACTGAATTAAGTAAAATCTTCAACGCTAATTGAAATCTTTTAGGAAACACAATGAATAAACGAATTAATGAACATGGGTATAAAATTGCCGAGTGCCTTCACAACTTAGTCAACAATGAGGTACTGCCTGGACTCCAGGTAAATCAACAAGATTTTTGGTCCGCTGTTGCTGATGTATTTAATGAATTTATTCCTCGAAATAAAGCGCTGTTAGCTACCCGAGACACACTGCAATCAAAGATTAATGCTTGGCATTTAGATAATTTGGGTACTGCGTTTTCGCAACAAAAATATCAAAAGTTTCTATCTGAAATTGGCTATTTAGTGCCTGAACAAAGTGACTTTCAGATCACTACTGAAAATGTAGATCCAGAAGTGGCTTTAATTGCAGGGCCACAATTGGTAGTGCCGCTAATGAATGCTCGGTTTGCCCTAAATGCCGCTAACGCAAGATGGGGTAGTTTGTATGACGCCCTTTATGGCTCTGATGTGATTGTTGATGATCCTAGTAGTGAACCAGTAGTTGCTGGATATAATCCTATTCGTGGGAAAAAGGTCCAAAGCTTTGTTCGAAACTTTTTGGACGACTCTTTGCCACTAGCCCAAGGTAGTCACCATGATTCAATCAAATATAAAATTGAAGATCGTCAGTTATTAGTTGAATTAAATACTGGCAAATTAGTTAACTTAAAAGATCCAGGGCAATTTTTAGGATTTAATGGTTCTATTGAAGCTCCGTCGGCTATTTTGTGTATCAATAATGGCTTACATATAGAAATCCAAATTGATAAAAATAATTTAATTGGGCAAACGGATGCAGCAGCTGTAAAAGACGTCGTTTTAGAATCAGCCCTAAGCACCATACAAGACTGCGAAGATTCAATTGCTGCTGTTGATGCGGCAGATAAAACCGCTGTTTATGCTAATTGGCTAGGACTGATGAAAGGCGATTTAGCTGAAACCATCAGCAAAGGCGGTAAACAAACCACCAGAACCCTTAATCCTGATCGAAGCTACCTTAGTTCTGCAGGTGAACCTATGAGTTTACCAGGGCGAAGCTTACAGTTTATCCGTAATGTCGGTCATTTAATGACAACTGACGCGATTTTAACGGCAAATAACGAAGAAGTGCCCGAAGGAATACTGGATGCACTGATCACCTCCTTGATTGCGCTACATGACTTAAATGGTTCATCTAAGTTTGTGAACTCAAAACATGGCAGCATCTATATTGTTAAACCTAAAATGCATGGGCCTGCAGAAGTGCAATTTACCGATGATTTGTTTAGCCGCGTAGAAAAGTGTCTAGGTCTTGGTGAAAATACTATCAAGATGGGCATTATGGATGAAGAGCGTAGAACTTCAGCCAATCTAAAAGAATGTATTCGAGCAGCGAGTGCCCGTGTGGCCTTTATTAATACTGGATTTTTAGATAGAACGGGGGATGAAATTCATACCAGCATGTTAGCAGGGCCAATGGCTCGTAAAGAACTGATGAAAAATGAAAAATGGATCTCAGCCTACGAAAACAGAAATGTGCTGATTGGATTAAAAGCAGGACTTAAAGGCAAAGCACAAATAGGCAAAGGTATGTGGGCCACGCCCGATGAAATGGCAGCAATGCTTAAGGCTAAAAGTGGTCATCCAAAATCAGGCGCTTCATGTGCTTGGGTGCCTTCTCCTACTGCCGCTACGTTACATGTGATGCATTATCATCAAGTTAATGTTTCAGAGGTTCAAGAGCAAATGTTGGCTGATACTAGTTCAAACAACTATGACTCTCAACTTGAAGCGTTGTTAACTATTCCACTACTTAAAAATAGTGCTGATTTGTCAAAGCAAGAACGGCAAAATGAATTGGACAATAATGTTCAAGGGTTATTGGGTTATGTTGTGCGTTGGGTTAATCAGGGAGTAGGGTGCTCTAAAGTGCCTGATATTGATAACGTAGGTCGTATGGAAGACAGAGCAACCTTACGTATATCCAGTCAACATATCTGCAACTGGTTACATCATGGTCTATTGAGTGCTGAGCAAGTCATGGAAACCCTAAAACGTATGGCGGTTGTGGTGGATACTCAAAATGAGCAAGACAGTACTTATATTGCTATGGCCCCTAACTTTGATTCCAGCTTAGCTTTTCAGGCGGCTGTTGATCTTATCTTCAAAGGTGAGAAGCAACCTAGTGGTTACACTGAACCTTTGCTGCATAAAATGCGCAACGAGCTGAAACAAAGTTTAGATAGTTAATACAAATTAATGCCAAAGAATATTATGGTAGATAAAAAATCAGAGGTGGGCGATATTCGTAAAAAGAATAAAGCCCTCATTCTAAATGCAGCCAAAACAGAATTTGTTACCTTTGGTTTTAAAGGCGCGTCAATCAAGCGCATCGCTGAAAGAGCCAATATTCCTCGGTCTAATATACATTACTATTTTGCCAACAAAATGGAGTTGTACCAAGAGTTACTCAGTAACATTGTGAGTATTTGGAATTCGAAATTTGATTCATTGAATGTCGATGATGATCCCCAAACCGCTTTGTCAGCTTATATTCGCTCTAAAGTGATGTATTCCCGCGACGATCCAGACGCATCACGCATTTTTGCTAGTGAGATAATTCATGGGGCGCCAGTATTAAATAACTATCTGTCTACAGACTTTAAAGTCTGGGTGCAAACCAAGGTTGATGTCATCGAATATTGGATCAAGCAAGACTTGATAGACGATATCAACCCCTACCATCTATTGTTTTTAATTTGGGGCGCGACTCAACATTATGCAGATTTTAATGTTCAGGTACTGGCCGCTATGGATAAGCAAGAAATGGATGAGCAGAGTTTTGAAGCAATTGTTGAATCAATTACCACTATAGTTTTAAAAGGATGCGGTGTTAAAACGAGAAACATCTAGCTCTGCTAAATAAATAGCTGTGCAAACATGCGCAATCCGGTAATGAGTAATACCACGGCAAACACTTTTTTGAGCAGCAGAGCATCCATTTTTCTGGCTAATTTAGCGCCCATTGGCGCAAAAATGACAGTTAGCGGCACAATACAAACAAAGCCTAGAAGGTTAACTAAGCCATAAGTGCCAAAGGGAGCATCACTAGGCGTGACGCCGAATGTCAGCATAGTAATTGCTGCTGGCAGAGAGATCATAAGGCCTATTCCTGCTGCAGTGCCAACTGCTTTATGGGCTGGATAACTATAAGCCGTAAGAATAGGTACACTAAGTGTTCCACCTCCTATACCCACCATAGCGCTAAAAAAACCAATACAACTGGCAATCATGCGTTGACCAACTTTACCGGGTAATGAGTCTGCCAGTGCTGCCTTACCTGCTCGAAATAACATATTGAGTGCCGATAAACTGGCAACCACAGCAAACAATCCGCTAAGCCATTGGCCACCGTATTGGGTGACTAACAAACTGCCAATAACCACTCCTACCAAGATATACAGGCCCCAAGATTTGAGCAGATTAAAGTCAAGGTTGCCTATACTTCGATGTGCTTTGATTGAACTAAGTGACGTAGGCACAATAGTTGCCAACGAAGTAGCTGTGGCAATCAACATGGCACTTTGTGCGGACACGTCAAAGTTTTGAAATAGGAAATACAATACTGGCACTATCACTATTCCGCCACCTACGCCTAATAAACCTGCTAACAATCCAGCAAAAATCCCCGTTGTTATTAAGGCAAAAATAGTCGGCAGGTTGTTTAGTACAACATCCATAATGATCTCTTCGGTTAAATAAGTTTATAAATGGTGAAGTAAACGACCTGTTTTAAGTTGAGTGCTTAATGGGAATTACAACTAACGTCTTAGTGTTTGTACGGCGTGTTTTTTATGCCGTATAAACCT
>TARA_R110002153_G_scaffold17835_3_pt1 | contig 22750 bp, 18 predicted proteins | sample TARA_R110002153 | Tara Oceans TARA_R110002153 (sample SAMEA4398193) | marine metagenome | biome: Polar Biome; feature: [SRF] surface water layer (ENVO:00010504); material: water (ENVO:00002006), including particulate matter (ENVO:01000060) such as... | depth 5 m | reverse complement strand
GCACTTCGTTCTCACTATTTGAAAGGGCTTGCCATTCCTGCATAGTGGCGCCTTGTGCAAAAATGGCTGGTGATTTCTGAGTGGTTACTTCTTTATGCGGAATGGTATAAGTAAAACAAAGACGCCGAGTCTTGGCTTTCGTCATATAAAATAGCCTCTAAAAGGGGCATATGCATAGCACAGTGGCGTTTTATTTTATTCGTGGGATATCTCTATGATATTGAACTGCAATAGGACAATTAGGACTTAAGAGCTAGTCTCAATAGTGTTATTGCGCTCGTAAACAACAACTCGATCACGGCCATTATTTTTTGCTTGGTATAAGGCGGTATCAGCCAATAACATAAAGTTTTCTAAATTGTCATTTTGTTCATATTGAGCGATACCAATAGAGAGTGTCACTTTGGCCTCAGGGAGTCCCGCTTTTTGGCTGAGTTCCGACATTTTTGTACGCAGACTATCTAATACTTTAAAAGCATCTTTACTGGTAGTGTGGTTGAGGATCAATAAAAACTCTTCTCCACCAATACGTCCTATCACATCTGATTCACGTAGACTTTCCCTACATAAAAGGGCAAATTCCCGCAATACTTTATCACCTGCCACGTGGCCATAAGAATCATTAATTTCCTTGAAAAAATCTAGATCTAACATAGCAATACACAAGTTAGTAGCATATCTAGTGGCAAGTGACATCTGTTGTTCTAATAAAGTTAAGGCGTAGCGACGATTATATAAACCGGTTAAATCGTCACGAGTGGCTAGTTTTACAAGTTTACGTTTATGCACTTTATTGCGAAAAACAATTATACCCAGTAAGCCGCAAACTATAGTGACGAAGGCAGTGCTGAGGATCAGCTGCATATTTTGTGTTTTTTTATTTTCTAATTGCAGTTGTTGCATGGCATTTTTTTGTGACAAAACATCGTTTTCCCGTTGTGCCAATTGCATTTCAAACCGTGAACGAAGCTGGTGAAGTTGCTCAGTACTTTCCGTATTTTGCTGTTCTTTATGGTTTTCAAAAGCTTGTTCGAGGACTTTATAGGCCGCTTGAAAATAGCTTTGTTCAAATAACAATCGAGCTTGTAGTACATCATAATCGGTAGCGTGAATTGACATTTCGTTGCGATTGAACAGAGCTTTAGCTTGTTGAAAATAAATGTCGGCTTTTGCCGTTTTATTTGTTTCTAGTGCCAGTTCTGTTAATAACATCATAAAGATAAAGTTCATTTGGGGATTGTCTGCTTGAGCAATAATACTTGCTGCTTTTTTCAGCTTAACTTCGGCTTCGATATAGTTTTTTTCAAGCATGTCTATAGAAGCTAACTCCTTTAGCGCATAACCCACGCCCTGTAAGTCATCGATCTTTTCAGCTATTTCTGCCGATTCTTGTAACTGTGCTTTCCCAAGTTCAACTTTACCGATGCCGCGATTCGCTCTACCTAAACCGTAGAGGGCAATACTTAGATTTAAATCAGCTTTGTGTAAACGATGTGCCGCTACGGCTTCTTCATAAAAGGGAATAGCTAATTGGTATTCTCGGCGATACTCATAGACTTGTGCCAACATTGTGGCTACATGGGCTTTATTTAGTTCATCAGGATTAATACTAGCGAGAGAATAAGACTCTTGAAAATCACTAAGTGCAGCCACATAATCTGGCAGACTGGTTTGAATAATGGCCCTGGAATATAAGGCTTGTAGATACATTTTTGGATGTTTATTGTGCTCCGCCCAAGTTATCGCTGCATTGACCCCATCCATTGCCTGCATGGGGTTACCAATCAGTTCCAGAGCATCAGATTCTGCAATTTTACAATTGTGATACAACCAAGCTTGCTGTTTTTCAGAAACATAACCTAAAGCAAATTGTGCATGATCCAATGACTTTTGCGGATAGGCTAAGTTGTAATAAGCCCTAGCCAAAATAAGGTGGTGTTGTGCATGAACAATATCGGATTGGTTTTTGGTAGGTTTACTATTTATTAACGTACCTACGATTTCTTGGGGCTGATTAATCAATGTTTTTGCATAGCCCGCGAAAGGCTCAGAAAATTCCATTATCTGAGTTTGTTGCGCGTTAGCAACTGCAGCAAACATAAGCCAACTATATAAAATTAAACATTTCAACAAACAAGTGCCCTCTATTTGTATGTTTCAATATCAGCCAAAAGCTTCTAAACAATCCTAACACTAAACGACTGACAATAGGTTAAAATCCAGCGCTACTAATCCCTAATGATCTGTTAATAAATGAGGGAAGAGCCATTGATTAGACTATTGGCCGAATAAGCCAGATCCTCTATCTCCACCTTGGTGTATAGGGCTTGCACTGTGATAAGTAGTTGACTCAATTTGTTGTTTAATCCGCTTTTGTTTTTTTTATTGGAATTAGCATCTTGTTAGAAACAACCAATAATTGAAGACAATAATGAAACCAGGTTTGATTTATTCTGAAAAAGTTAGTCAAGTCATTTAGTCTGCCTGAGACGCAAGTCTTAAGTTGTTGGGGCCTTTATTAGATGCTGCTTTGGATATAAAAAAGGCATTGAAGTTAAACTTGAATAGGCCATATTGGAAGATGAGGTAGCCTCATTTAAAGGCCAACCCCTAAATTGGTACAAGTTGATTATTCTTGTTCTTTGTAGCGACGTTCCACTTTAGCTAATAATGCAGGGTTTTCAATTTCTAACACAACGACCTGGCGTAAAATAATTTTTCCTTTTACATCAGATGAAGCGTCAATAGTTAGGGTAGGTGGATTATGTTCACGTGATTTGTCACCCCACCAACCACCGTCATCTTGTGACTCAAACTCTATATCTCCATCAACCACTGACCCTTTCACTAGGGTGATACTGCCATTTTTGGTTTTAATATCATCGCTTATAAAGGTTTGGGTTAGATGAATATTACCATTCACGGTTGTAACATCTTTACCTACCATAGAGTTAGCGCCTAAGGTAATGTTGCCATTAACAGTACTAACGTCACGTTTAACTGACAAGTAGGTATGCGCTTGGATGTCTCCATTGACGGTTGACAACTCATGTACCTGTACGTTATCGCTAATTTCGATATTGCCATTTACGGCATCTACATCACGAGCGCTAACATTATCTTGTATAGTGATATTGCCGTTGACCGATGAAAGATCACCAACCTCTTTGTTTTCGGAAACATCTACTCCACCAAATACACTACTATATCCACTTTTATCGCGATCATTATTATCTTGACCACCAATATGAATGATACAGCTTGATGTGCTTAAGGTTAATGCGGTAAGTAGTGCCGCTGTTGTTAATTTAGAAAATGTCATAATTGCCCTTAGTGCGTAATGTGTTAATTGTAGTAGTTTTTGTTGGTGGTTTTATTTAGCTGACCACTCTTTAAGAGGAAACATGTAGCAGATCATGTGCCAAATATGTAAGTAGCTGATAATTATAGTTATCTTTGATTTTACTAATAGTTAGTTGTGAATACACCACAAGATATTAGTTAAAATAGCAAATAATTGGTTAATTACCTTAGTTCAATTTAATACTAAGTAAGCTTAATCACTTGAATTTTTGCCTTATATAAGCCATCTTGCTTGCCTTTTTAGGCTCCCATTATTAGTAGTTCGAGACACTTAAATGCTTACAATAGAACAAAAAAAATCTTACCAACAAAACGGATATTTGGTGCTTGAGCAGTGTTTTACCGCCGAGCAAATGGATCAATTAAAAAATGCTGCTAATAAAATAGTGGACGACTTTGATCCAAATTCAACCCGCGCAGTATTTTCTACCGAAGATCATAGTAAAACTCGTGATGATTATTTTTTATCCTCTGGCGATAAAGTTCGCTGTTTTTTTGAAGAAGATGCCTTTGATGACGAGGGTGTTCTTAAGCAAGATAAATCACTGAGCATTAATAAGATTGGTCATGCATTACATCAACTGGTACCCGAATTTAAGACTTTCAGCCACAGCGAAATAATTAAAAATATCACATTAGATTTGGGACTGTTACGGCCACAGATCCATCAGTCGATGTATATTTTCAAACAACCTAAAATTGGCGGTGTTATTCGTTGGCACCAGGATGCTAGTTACTTTTTCACAACCCCTCTTTCGGTGGTCACTTTTTGGCTGGCTGTGGAAGATGCCACCATACAAAATGGTTGTTTGCAGGTGCAATCGGGTGGGGAGGTTATACCATTAAAAGAGCAGTTTTTACGTTATCCAGATGACAGCACAGAATTAAAAGTTTTACATGATATGCCCTGGCCTGATGATGACAATGCTAAGCCTTTAGAAGTTAAAAAAGGGACATTAGTAGTATTTAACGGGCAGTTACCTCACTTTAGTGCACCTAACTTGTCTGATAAATCACGGCACGCTTTTACCTTACATATCACTTGTGCCAATACTCAATACGCAAAAGAAAATTGGCTGCAAGCTGAGCCAAGTTTGTTGTAAAAAGAATTTTGAACCACAGGGAAAGGGAGGACACAGCGGAAAGAGTAAAATAATGGCTGGTTAACTCTTTGTGAAATAGCTCAGGCTTACTAGCTACTTTTGAGTTTTATTCATGTGATTAAAGTGGTTAGTGGCGTAAAACTCGCCATTCAATTGCGTCCGTTTTTTTTCTCTGTGCCCTCTGTGAGCTCTGTGGTTAGTCTATTTTTTGTACTATCTAAAATAGTGTGGCGAAGTCTAAGTGTTTTTACTGGACCTTAAAGCATATGACATAACTATAGCGCTAATCTTTTCTTGCAATTATCAGGCGTAATTAAGGTAGTATTTAATCATACAGATCCAATGATTAACGTATTTATCAGGGTAATTAAAACAATAGGAGACGAGGTGTTTCAACTCGAAAAATTTAGTCTAAAAGGAAAAGTTTCTGAGCAAGAATGGCAGGCTCGGGTTGATCTCGCTGCATGTTATAGGTTAGTGGCCGAACATCGTTGGGGAGATTTAATTTATACCCATTTATCGGCAAGAGTGCCCAACACTGAGCATTATCTGGTGAATGCCTTTGGTTTAACCTTCGACGAAGTGACCGCTTCTAATTTGGTCAAAGTTGATTTACAAGGCAATGTCTTAGATGGTTCGCCTTATCAAATTAATCCTGCCGGTTTTACTATCCACAGCGCTATTCACGAAGTGCGACATGATGCCCAGTGTGTGATCCATTTACATACTAAAGCAACCATTGCCGTGGCCACAGTGCAAGGGGGATTAAAGCCTTGGAGCCAATATGCGATGTTTTCGTTATCGTCTTTAAGTTATCACGGTTACGAAGGATTGGCGGTTGATGAGGCTGAAAAGGCGCGCTTGCAAACTGATCTTGGACAGAGCAATCACATGTTATTGCATAATCATGGCGGACTGACTTTAGGTGCCACTGTAGGGGATGCATTTATGCGTTTTTACGACTTACAAAGAGCTTGCGAAATTCAGATGGAATTGCTGAAAAGTGGTCAAGACGTAATCGAAATTCCCCAAGGTATTGTCGATGGTATCTATGCTCAAGCAAATATTGTGCATAGCGGCGAAACTGGTGGGCAAAAAGCTTGGCCTGCCATGTTAAGACGGGCTTACAAACTAGACCCCACATTTTGTGAATAGATTGTTTAACAGACCCTAGTTAAAGATTATTAAAAATAGGAAGAAACATGAAAATCAACCGTGTTGAAATTTTCGACATTCATTGCCCCAAACGCCCACCTTGGAATCCTGTGTTCATTCGCATTCATACAGATGAAGGAATCTCTGGCGTAGGTGAAGCAGGTCTCGCTTATGATTTAGGTCATAGCGCGGCAGCCCATATGATCAAAGAAATTGCCGAAGCTATGTTAATTGATTTTAACCCAATGAATACCGAATTGTTATGGTCGCGTATGTTACGGGAAAGTTTTTGGGGATTGGGAGGCGGCCCAGTGTTGTATGCTGCTATGAGTGCTATTGATACTGCTTTGTGGGACATTAAAGGTAAAGTTTTTGGTGTGCCGGTGTATCAGCTTTTAGGCGGTAAAACCAACGGAAAACTAAGAACCTACGCTAGCCAATTACAATTCGATTGGGATAAAGAAATCACAAAGTTAACTCATCCAGAGCAATATGCAGAAGCGGCACTAAAGGCAGTAGCTGATGGTTATGATGCGGTAAAAGTCGATCCAATAGTATATGACAGTGATGGTAGTTCGTCGTTTGATCGAACTAAATTGTTCACTAAACCGCAAATGAGATTATTCGGAGACCGTTTACGTGCTATCCGTACAGCAGTGGGTCCAGATGTAGACATTATTTTTGAGTCACATTCATTAATGGGCGCGGCCTCAGCGATTCAAATGGGTGAATTAGTAGAAGAAGTTGGCTGCATGATGTACGAAGAGCCAGTGAATTATTTAAACTCGGCGGTACATAAAAAAGTAGCTGAAAATGTACGCGTACCTATTGCTGGTGGAGAGCGGCTTTATCATCGTTGGGATGTACGCCCTTATTTTGAAGATCAAAGCATTGATGTATTGCAACCAGATGTAGGGTTATGCGGCGGATTTACCGAAACCAAAAAAGTCTGTGATTACGCCGATGTATACGACATCCGTATACAAGCCCATGTGTGTGGTGGCCCCGTTGCGACTGCTGCTAGTTTACATTTAGAAACGGCTATCCCTAATTTCTTAATTCATGAGCATCATACTTATGCCATTAAAGATTGGAATAGAGAATTATGTATTCAAGATCCGCAACCCGTTAATGGTTTTTTTGAAGTGTCAGAAGAGCCGGGCATAGGTATAGAGCTTAACGATGAGGTGGTATATCGCTCACCTCATATGGAAGTGAAGTAACTTTTTAAGTCTTTTATTTTTTGCAAAAAAAACGGTATTGATAAATTATCAATACCGTTGCTGTAATATTTGCACTTAACTATTATGCGAAAAGGCAATACTGCATTACAAACTTAAGCTGCGTTAGCTGTCTCTTTTTCGTTGTCTTTTTCGTTCACTAGTTCTAGATTGTCATCTAACAAATCCATATCGAAAGTAAACTCGTCAACACGGATAGCCAATTTACGTTTGTCATTGTATTTAATGACTAGTGCGACTTCTTGTGCGGTGAGTTCACCTGCTTCTTGTAATTTACCTACCGCATGTTCGAAAGAAACATAAGGTATTACTGGCACTTTACGTAAAGCTTTCTGGATTTTCTTAAGCTGTGGCATGACTGCATGTTTAGCTTTAAATGCTTGTTCGTTGATGTCGTTGCCATCCCCTGGGATGACTTTAACCAAATGGGTTAACTGCGCTTTAATGCTAGTGTCTTGCATTGACGCTTCAGATAACTCACGTTTTAAGTTGTCTGAAATGCCTTTAACCGCTGTTGTGTAAGTATTGGTTAACACCCGCATTAGGCCACGTACTGCTGTGTTGGGGAAATTCACGATAAACTCATTGAGTGCGGTTTCACCTTTGTTTAAACACCACTGAATGGCGTATTCGAAGTAAGGTAAGGCTTCATTACGATTTTCAACACGTTGCTCGTAAAAACGTACCACAGCCATAGCGGCATACATGTAACTCATTACGTCACCCAGACGTGCAGATAACATTTCTGCTTTTTTCAAATCACCGCCTAATACTAACAATGACAAGTCAGCCATAGGTGCTAGTTTGGCTGCAAGGGCATTCATACGTTTTTCGTATTGACGTACTTCTGGTAGGGCTGATCCGGCACCACGTGTGAAAGGCAAATAACTTTTAGATAAGCTGCGCAAAGCATTTTTTACACTGAAAACAACAGTTTTACCTAAGACTTTGTTGAAAGCAGCATCAGCACCCGCTTCTTCACTATGGATCAGCTCAACCATCTCTTTTAGGTGAGGGTGGCAACGCATAGTGCCTTGGCCAAATATCATCAAACTACGTGTCAGGATATTTGCACCTTCCACAGTAATAGCGATAGGTAAGGCAACATAGGCACTAGCCAAGGTGTTTTGTGGACCTCGTTGAATGGCCTTTCCTGCTTGGATATCCATGGCAGAGTTCACCACTTCTCGGCCTAGTTCAGTCATATGATATTTGGCAATGGCCGTTACCACACCTGGCTTAAGGCCTAGATTCAAACCTTCTGTAGTTAATACACGCATGGCTTCAAGCACAAAAGTTTTGCCGGCAATATCTGCCATCTCTTCTTGAATACCTTCAAAACGCCCAATGGGCACACCAAACTGCTCACGCACAAATGAATATTCAGCGGTGGACTTAAATGATGTTTGCGCTGAGGCCACGCCCATAGCTGGAAGTGAGATACCACGTCCGGCACCTAAGCAGGCCACTAGCATCTGCCAACCACGGCCAATGTTGTTTTGTCCGCCAATAACAAAATCCATAGGAATAAACACATCTTGTCCACGTGTTGTACCGTTATAAAACTTCACGCCCATTGGATCATGACGATTACCCAACTCAACACCAGGGTGTGATTTAGGGATAAGGGCACAAGTAATGCCTAGCTCGACTTGTGAGCCCAATAAACCATCCACATCAAAGACCTTAAAAGCCAAGCCTAAAACAGTGGCAATAGGTGCAAGTGTTATATAACGCTTATCCCAAGAGATTTTAAGACCAATGACTTCTTTGCCTTCCCACATACCTTTAGTGACTATGCCCGCGTCTGGAATTGCGCCAGCATCAGAACCAGCTTCTGGGCTAGTTAAAGCAAAACATGGGATATCCTGGCCCACAGCTAAGCGGGGTAGGTAGTGATTTTGTTGTTCAGGTGTACCGTAATGCATCAATAACTCGCCTGGACCTAAAGAATTAGGCACCATAACGGTTACCGCCAATGCGCCACTTTTAGCGGCCAAGGTAGCTACTATGGTGGAGTTGGCATAAGGGGTAAATTCTAAACCACCAAATTTCTTAGGAATAATCAGGGCAAAAAACTTGTTAATAGACAGAAAATCTAAAATGTCTTGAGGAAGATGTTTTGCTGTTTGTAAATCAAAGTCATCTACCATCGTCAAGACTTGGGCTACTGGGCCGTCTAAAAAAGCCTGTTCGTCAGCACTAAGCTTGGCACCGGGAATTGCGCGCAATGCATGCATGTCAGGCTTACCCTGATAAATAGACGATTCTAACCATACATCACCAGCTTCTAATGCTTCTTGCTCGGTAATTGAAATTGGGGGTAATACTTTTTTAAGACTTGTTCTAATACTCATTATTTACTCATCCGCTCATCTGACCAGTTGCTGTTTATAATACTGATTTAAATAAAAAGATCAAAATTCTTTGGTATGTTTATAAGCTGGTTGTTACGTGAAAGCATTCGTTAGTGGGATAAAAACAATATTTATCAATGGTATAGTAGGGAATTATAAATCTTGTATACAATACAAGATTATATGGGTTTTGTTGTTATCAATGCATAATGTTGCGATTGAAAAGTAGTCAGTATATGGCGAGCATTAACATTTAGGCATGGATTTTATGCCTAACATGTTAGTCTTTGAAAGCTAATTTTTGAAGGTTATAGCGATGAATATTGAAGGTAAATGCAATGAATTTATGTGGTTGGGTAAATAATTGAATAATACTTGGTTAGACTTTTCAGTTAATCGTCCTAAGACGGTTCTTATCATTGGGTTTATGCTCATCATTGCAACTGCATTGGGTGCCAAAAACCTGTATTTTCGTGGCGATTATAAAGTGTTTTTCGAAGAGTCTAACCCGCAAAGAACGGCATTTGAGGAAATGCAAAGGACCTTTAGTAAAAATGATGGTGCTAGCATCATCATTGCGCCTAAATCAGGTAACGTTTTTAATTTGCAAACTTTGTCTTTGATCCACGAAATGACTGAGGATGCACAACAAACACCTTTATCTATACGTATTGATTCCCTGACTAATTTTCAGCATACCTGGGCTGAGGACGATGACATGATTGTTGAAGATCTCGTCTACGATTTGGCTGATCTTGACCAACAAAGGTTTGACTATATCCGCAGCATAGCCTTGAACGAACCTAATTTAGTCAACCGACTTATCTCGCCTAAGGGTGATGTCACAGTTATAAATGTCTCTGTTAACTTACCTGAAGGAGACCAAACGGCTGAAGTTATTGAGGTCACTGAATCAATTAAAGCGTTAACTGATAAATATAAAGCAAAATATCCCGAACATGATTTTTATCATACTGGCGTAGTCTTGATGAACTATTCCTTTGCCACATTTGCGAAGCGAGATTTCAGCACTATTGTACCCTTGATGTTTTTGACCGTTATATTAATTATGTGGTTGTTGTTAAAAACAGCCGTAGGCACATTTTCGACTGTTGTGGTGATTGCTTCGAGTATCGCCGTAACTATGGGAGTAGCGGGTTGGTTTGGAATGTTTATGAGTACCGCTACTGTGAATGTGCCCACTATGGTAATGACACTTGCAGTGGCTGATTGTATTCACGTGATATCGACTATGTTATACGGGATGAGCTTGGGAAAAGATAAAAAAGAAGCTTTGCTATACAGTATTTCACTTAACAAAATGCCTATTTTTATTACCAGCGCTACTACAGGGGTGGGTTTCTTGACGCTTAACTTTGCAGCGGTTCCTATATTAGCTGATTTAGGCAATTTGACTGCAGTTGGAGTGCTTTTCGCCTGTATTTTCTCGCTAACAATATTACCTGCACTCATAATGATTTTACCCATTAAACAACTACCGAAACAAATATCTAGCTCCAAGTTGAGTTACACAGAAAGGTTTGGGGAATGGGTTATCGCACATCACAAGCGGATTTTACCTTTTACGCTAGTGGTTGCTGTTACAGCCATTGGGTTTTCGTTCAAAAACCAGTTAAACGACGTTCCTACCGATTATTTTGATAAAAGTACCGAATTTCGGAAGTCGACAGATTTTCAACAGCAGCATATAAGTGGGATGGCGAACTTAGATTTTTCGATTTTTACTGACGAAGATTCAGGCATTAATAAGCCACAAACATTGCAACAAATTGAAGCCTTTAGTCAATGGCTAAGGACACAACCTGAAATCGACCATGTTTCTACTATCACTGACACTTTTAAACGTTTGAACAAAAACATGCATGGTGATGATCCCGACTATTATTTGTTGCCAGACGATAGAGAACTAGCTGCTCAGTATTTGCTATTGTATGAAATGTCATTGCCTTATGGGTTGGATTTGACCAATCAACTGGATATGAACAAGTCAACAACGCGTATCATGACAATGGTTAAAAATGTTGGTAGTAAAGAACTCACCGCACTTGAAAGCAAAGCGCAACAATGGTTCACAACTTACGCGCCCAATTTAAAACTCACTGTAGCCAGTCCGGCATTAATGTTTGGGCATATAGGTGAAACCAATATGGCTAGCATGTTAGAAGGCACCTTGATTGCTCTTTTACTGATATCTGGTCTTTTGGTATTTGCACTTAAATCTTTTAAAATGGGGGTGATAAGCCTACTACCTAATTTGTTACCAGCTGGTATAGGTTTTGGCATCTGGGGTATTTATTCTGGCGAAGTCAATCTTGGTCTATCTGTAGTACTCAGTATGACATTGGGAATTATTGTTGACGATACTGTGCATTTCTTGAGTAAGTACCGCCATGCTCGGATTAGCGGTAATGACGCTGAACAGAGTGTGCGCTATGCTTTTGCTAGTGTGGGTCGAGCGTTATGGATCACCACCTTAGTATTGGCCACTGGATTTTCGATACTGATGCTGTCACCATTCGCTTTAAATTCAGATATGGGCTTGTTAACTAGTATTATTATAGTGGTTGCCTTGGCAGTTGATTTTTTGTTCTTACCCCCATTTTTAATGGCTTTCGATAGAAAAAATATTAAGCAGGAGTTTACCCATGAATAGAAATTTTCTTTCTTCCGTAACAATAATTTCCTTGGTCTTGACACTTATGAGCTACGCTTCGAGTAGTCATGCCCAATCCGTCCAAGAAAAAGGTCTAACTATTGCAAAGGAACGTAAGTTAAGAGATAAGGGCTGGGGTGACAGTACTGGCAATATGAGTATGATTTTACGTAATGCTCAAGGTGAGGAAGTTGAACGTAAAATGCGCTTAAAATCGTTGGAACTGGTTGATGACGGTGACAAAGGATTAACTATTTTTGATCAACCATTAGATGTAAAAGGTACAGTGTTTTTAAATTTCACCCATGCCATTGAACCAGACGATCAATGGATGTACCTGCCTAAGTTAAGCAAAGTAAAACGTATCCGTTCTCGAAATAAGTCAGGCCCGTTTATGGGCAGTGAGTTTGCCTTTGAAGATATGAGTTCGTTCGAAATTGAAAAATATAAATTTAAGTATTTACGTGACGAGACCTTTGAGGGGCAAGCCAGTTTTGTACTAGAGCAAGAGCCAACTGATGAAAATTCAGGTTATTCAAAACAAATAGTTTGGGTCGACAAAAAGCACTATAGAGTATTAAAAGTTGAGTTTTATGATCGAAAAGGTAGTTTGCTAAAAGAACTCGTAAATTACGAGTTTACTTTATACTTAGACAAGTTCTGGCGTCCATTGCGAGTTGAAATGTTTAATGAGCAAAATGGTAAAAGTACTGAGCTCATTACCCATGAATTAAATTTTAGTACTGGGTTATCGGAAAATGACTTTAATAAGGGTACTTTGAAGAATGTTCGATAACTTAGTGCTAATAAAATCTTTTAAAGGATCAACATTGAAGACATTGTTTCCACTTGTCGCGTTTCTGCCAACTGTTGTGTTTGCTGAAATTGAATACACCGGCAGCGCAGCTGTTGAACAACGTTACTTTTTTCAAGACGCACTTTACCCTCAGCAGGAAAGAGCAAATTTATCAGTGTATTTTGCTCCCGAAGCCTATACCTCATTTAATGATGGTAATGACAGTATTTTGTTTAAAGGCTTTTACCGTCTTGACCAACAAGATGAAGAACGTACTCATGGCGATATCCGCGAGTTTAAATGGACACACAGCGGTGATGAATGGGAAGTTCAGACTGGGATTGGTAAAGTCTTTTGGGGACAAACGGAGTCATTACATTTAGTTGATATTATTAATCAAACTGATGCTATTGAAGCCATTGATGGTGAAGATAAATTAGGACAGCCAATGGTAACCTTTTCTCTGTTTAAAGATTGGGGAAATACCACAGTGTTTGTATTACCTTATTTCAGAGAAAGAACGTTTTCAGGCAGTGACGGTAGATTTAGGGCTGCCTTGCCAGTAGACACAGACAATCCCATTTTTGAATCAGAAGATGAAGAAAAAAACCTCGATTGGGCTGTCAGATGGCAACATACATTAGGTGATTGGGAAGTAGGATTGTCTTATTTTGACGGTACTTCTAGGGAGCCTGATTTTGTCTTTACTACTAATGAATTATTAGAGCCAAGCTTGCGCCCTTTATATCCTCTGATGCAACAAGCAGGCATAGATATTTTGGCCTTATTGGGTGGCTGGACAATCAAGTTTGAAGGTATTCAACGTACCGTTATGGAGCAAGACTATACTGCCTTTGTGGGGGGCTTTGAATATTCTTTTGTTGGCGTGTTTGACAGTATTTACAACATAAACTGGTTGATGGAATATCAATATGATGGACGCGACGATATTACCAATGTAGTTGCACAAAACGATCTGATGATTGGTAGTCGGTTTGTGTTTAATGATATTGATGGCACTGTAATATTGGCTGGAGTGGTACAAGATCTTGACTATTCAAATGTCAGATCGGGTTTTATCGAAGCCTCTAGTAGGATCAATGATCACTGGAAGTGGCGAGTTGATGCCTGGATGTTTTCCAGTGATGAACCCGCTGAACCTAGCTATATGTTACGTCGTGATGATTATGTGCAACTTAGTATAGAGTATTACTTCTGAGTCGAATAACGCGCAGTTGCCGACTCGGCTATTAGAACTAAAAGATTATTTACCACAGAGGACACAGTGAACACAAAGGAAAAGAATAATAAGAGTATTTATTAATATATTTTCCTCTTTCCTCTGTGCAGCGAAGCGCTCGGCGCCCGACGCTCTGTGACCTCTGTGGTTTAAATTGTTTTATCTTTAGATATAAAAAAACGGCCTCATTTGAGGCCGTTTTTTTAGGCTAGGTTAATTGATTAAAATAATAACATGTTGAATTTTTAGTTCGTTCAAGAACCATTCCTAGCGGATCTCAAATACTATAAATATTTAGCGTGAAATCTCAGGTGTTCTTCAATAAAGCTGGCAACAAAAAAGTAGCTATGATCATATCCCACGTGATAACGAAATTCGGCGTTGTAACCTATTTCTAATGCTACCTCTTCTAAAGGTTTAGTGAGTTTCTGAGTATGATAAAAATTATCATCTAAGCCTTGGTCTACTAACATAGGAATATGCAGAAATTTTCCCTGTTGACGCATTAACATGCAGCTATCGTAAGCCTGCCAGTCAGTCTTGTTTTCACCTAAATAATTATTAAAGGCTTTTTGGCCCCATTGGCAATCACTAGGATTAACAATGGGCGCGAAAGCGGAAACCGAGCAATATTGTTTCATGTTGGACAGGGCGATAGTTAACGCACCATGGCCACCCATTGAATGTCCAGCGATTGCGGCTTTCTCTTTTACCCTAAACTCTTTTTTAATCAGTGCGGGCAACTCTTCAACTATGTAGTCATACATTTGGTAGTGGTCATGCCAAGGCTCTTGGGTGGCATTAACATAAAATCCGGCGCCTAAGCCTAAATCGTAAGCTGCGTCTGCTGCGTCGGGTATATGCTCGCCCCTAGGACTGGTGTCAGGCATGATCAGCATGATCCCTAGTTCTGCAGCGACCCTTTGTGCCCCCGCTTTCGCAGAAAAGTTTTCGTCGGTACAGGTTAGCCCGCTCAGCCAATACAGCGCTGGAAGCTTTTCGTTTGGATCGCTAATCGGTGGAATAAATACACTGAACTGCATGTCACATTTTAGTACGCTAGATTTGTGACTGAAACGCTTTTGCCAACCACCAAAACATTTATTCGCGCTGAGTTCAGCTAGCCCAGTTGTTTCTGCGGCTGTCCCCACCATTAGAAATGCACCACTGAACGAATGGACTTGCCCTCATGCATCAAATCAAAGGCGGTATTAATATCTTCTAATGGCATGGTATGAGTAATAAAGGTATCTAATTCAAATTCGCCGTCCATATATCGTTGCACATAATCGGGTAATTGACTGCGGCCTTTTACTCCACCAAAAGCGCTACCACGCCAGACTCTGCCAGTGACTAATTGGAATGGTCGAGTGGATATCTCCTGACCCGCACCAGCAACACCAATAATAATGGATTCGCCCCAGCCTTTATGGCAACACTCTAATGCCGAGCGCATCACGTTAACGTTACCGATACATTCAAAGGAATAATCCACTCCACCCTCGGTCATATCTACTATGACTTCTTGAATAGGTTTGTCGTAGTCTTTTGGGTTGATGAAATCTGTGGCACCTAATTGTTTCGCTATTTCGAATTTGTCTTCATTAATGTCGATAGCAATAATTCGTCCCGCATTGGCCATTTTGGCGCCAATTAATACCGAAAGACCAATTCCGCCTAAACCAAATACTGCCACTGTGTCACCCACTTTGACTTTTGCTGTATTGGTTACAGCGCCCATGCCTGTGGTGACCCCACAACCTAATAAACAGACTTTTTCTAAAGGTGCATCTTTTGGGATTTTAGCTAAGGCAATTTCAGGCACTACTGTGTGTTCCGCAAAAGTAGAGGTGCCCATATAATGATAGATAGGTTGACCTTTAATAGAAAAACGACTGGTACCATCAGGCATCACACCCTTACCTTGGGTATTACGTATGGCTTGGCATAAATTAGTTTTGCCTGAAAGGCAGAACTTACACTTGCCACATTCTGGGGTGTATAAAGGAATAACATGGTCGCCCACTGCAACTAGTGTCACTCCTTCGCCAACCGCTTCAACTATGCCAGCGCCCTCATGGCCTAAAATAGCCGGAAACAATCCTTCGGGATCTTCACCAGATAACGTAAATGCATCGGTATGACAAACACCAGTTGCCACTATTCTGACTAACACTTCACCTTTTTGTGGTGGAGCTAAATCTACTTCTTCAATTTTTAATGGTTCACCTGCGGCCCATGCAACCGCTGCGCGAGTTTTAATACTTTTCATTATTTTTTTCCTATTTTTTTCAGTCTATAGTGCCGAGATGGTCTGACTCTGCTAAAAACAATATCCGAGCAGTCTGATACTGTCGGCCTTCCAGAGCACATTACTGATCTCATAACCTTTAATGCAAAGCTGCTCTTTGGATAATCTCTTCTTTAAGGCCTCAGCAGCTTGGTCTTCCAAATCAAGTTTGGTTTGCTTGTTGGCTTGCATGGCTATTCTGTCTGGAGTTTCCTGTGTAAAACGAGGGTCCTCTCTAGGGCGTTTGATTTCTGTGCGGCCATCACGTAATAAAGACTCTTTAGAGGTGTTTTGCCACGATATGCCATAAACAAATTCAGTTATCCCTTTTTCAGTTATTCGCGAGTCGAATTTTTCATCTGTCATAATGGGAGGGGTATTACTAGCACAAGCACTAAGAAAAATGCTGAAGGCTAAAATTTTTAATAAAAAATGGTAGAACAAATGACACTCCGGTTTTGTGTTCACTGATGTTTGGGGTATGTCGATCTTTCATTGATAGTTGAAATATGAATAGCCCTTATACTAAACAGGGTCAAAGAGGATCGCAATTTGTCATCTGCGATTAAGTGACAAATATGCCACTCAACTCATTTACCTTAGGTTTAATTACGGATATTTATACGACCGTATCAAGATATAAGTTCGCACACTCTTGCGGCAGAGCATGAATGTAGTATTGTACTATTCATAGCAGGTAATGTGGAAATTTAGCGTGTCAAAAAAGCAGATTTGTTTACTGGTACTAAGTTGCATGATTAGCATACAATCTTTAGCAGCCGATAATCTTTATAGTGTAATTTCAGTAGGTTATTCAGATGTCGAGTTGATCCAAGAGTCTAACAAAGGTTTTGGTTATAAAATTGCTTTTGGTTATCAAATTGACCCCCAGTGGTATGTTGAAGCTGGTTACCAACAATTGATCCACGATAAATTATACTTGACTGATCTGCCTACCGCCAAAGATGTCTCTAACGGCGAAAATCTGCAACAAGGTGATGCCTTATTTGTAGCCTTTTTGGGCAAAGCGTCTGGTCCAATGGGCGAATTGTTTTATCGATTAGGTGTGCTCAAAACTGATATTCGTGGCCAACAACTTTTGGCTGGGGTGGGGCAATGCGAACTCGGTGAAGCCAATGTTTTGGCTATTGCTGATTTTGGTACCGCGACTATGTGTGAATATGATGAAGGAGGCGTTGCAGGGGTAATTGGTTTAGGTTTTGATTATTTTATCAGTGCCCGCGCTATGGTTCGTACAGAAATAGAATATATTAAGGGGCAGGATAATTTAACTGTGACGACTGCTACTATAGGGTTGAGGTATAATTTTTGAGCTGCGAGCTAAAAGCTAAAAGAATTTGAACCACAGAGGACACAGAGAGCACAGAGGAAAAGACATTTTAATCTTAAACTTCTATTCCTCTGTGAAGCGAAGCGCTCTGTGTTCTCTGTGGTAGAAATCTTTTTTAATTTAAATATTCATATTGAATGATTTAAATAACGTAATACCTATTCACTACATTTCGTAAAATGCATCTACTAAAGCGCCTACTTTCACTTCACTGACGATGTCATGACTGTTCAGAAACGTTTCAATTGCAGTTCTGTCTTCTTCGGTGGCGTTGCCATAACGTTGTGCGGATGTCACAGAACCTTCGAATGACTCACTATTGTTATCAAGGCTAATATAAAGCTCCTCGGTACCCACTAGTTTTTCAAGGCTATTAAAAAAAACTTCATACTGTTCATCTGACGCTTCAGTTAACTTAAAGCTAAACTCAAAGCCTAAGATAGCCCACTCACCCATATACAATTTTTTTTGAAGACGTTTATTTCTGCTTGGTTGTTCTGACATTATTTTACCTGTAAAAATTAAAAAGGATTAAACCATCACTCATATCGAGGATCTGCTCAACGATACTAAGTATTTATCGCGCGCATGTTACCAGATTTTGTAAATTGGTATTGAAAGAAATATAACCGAGGATCACAGTCGCGCGTTGCTATTACAAATACCGAATAAGCAGTTTTGGCAGAGCCATTAGAATTAATCCTACTATCACTACAGGAAAGGCATTATCAAAAAAATACGGAAATAAGATAAGGGCCAAACCAGTGTAACGAATGAGCAAACTTTCTCGTTTTTTGCCGTAGATAAAATAACCCACACCTATTGAGCTAAACACTATGCTCCATAGAAGTAATGCAGTATTCATCGTGAGTTTGTCTCCTGTAAGTGACTATTTTTTCTTCATTCGGTCTTTTAGATCTGCAAATGGATTGTAAGTGCTCGTTTTGATTTCAGTATCTTCAGTACTACCGTAGCGCACAAAGTTTTCGAATTTAGAATGCTCTTCATCATGGCAATATAAACACAGCAATTCCCAATTACTGCCATCGCTGGGGTTATTGCCATGGTTATGATCGACGTGGTGTACTGTTAACTCCGAGAGGTTTCTATGTGTAAACTCACGGCGACATCGGCCACAGATCCAAGGGTATATCTTTAGTGCTTGTTCACGATAACCTGATGCACGCTTGGCTATGTATTCTTGTTGCTGAGCGAACACTTGGTCATAACTACCCGACTCAGTTTTTTGATTAGACATGTATTTTTCACTTAAAATAACTGAACTTCTATTAGTACACTCATAGTAACAGCAAATATAAGGATCCAACCATAGTAGCTTGTGCTCATTCCTTGTGTACTGCTATGTTGAAAACGCAATTTCATACTGGGATAAATTGTGACCTGTGGTTTAGTCATTCATTTTTAATCGGTATATTTAGGCGTTAAGATCCAGCTGTCCTCGAGAATGTTAATTTTCTAGAGTATCCTAGCGATAATTAAGTTAATTGTTGTTTTACTATGATCGAAGTAAAAAATATCCCCGCCACAGAAGTGACATGTGCAAACTGTCAGGCATGTTGCTGCAGTTTAGAAGTGATGATCATCTCAGATACAGGTGTGCCCAGTCGCCATGTTCATGTTGACGAACATGGCAGTGAAACTATGTTGCGCTTAGACGATGGTTGGTGCTCGGCTTTAGATCGCGATACCTTAATGTGTTCCATCTACGAAAATCGCCCTTGGATTTGTCGAGAATTTGAGATGGGTTCTTACGAATGTATTAACGAACGATTAGAAAAGTTGTCGTTTCTTGTTCAAAATAAATGATACCAATCTTTAGCATTACTGAAGCTGATTTTTTCAAAACATTGAGTACTTATTTCAGGTAAAACTGCGTAAGTATTCCACAACTCAGAATAAGACATCGACAATAAACATACTGGAAAGTTACTGGCTAACATCACTCTTGAATCACCAAATGTTGGTAGGCTTTCTTGTACTACAATGGCGACCTGTTGAGGTTGCCAACTTCTATTCGACATTTCCCAGCCAGATAATTTAATTGCGATGTTTTCGCAATTAGCGAGGTTTTGCAGATTAAGCTGCCACTTTTGTTGGCCGTTAAGGTCGTTAATAGCCGGTGGCCATCCCGCGTGATTGATAATGATCCGCACTGTTTTATATTTGTTTGCTAATGCAATCAATAGCTCAACAGCTTGGCTGTCTGCCAATGATAATTGTGCATCAAAGCTAAATTCCATTTCTGCTAATAAGGCAAAATGTTTATCTATCAATGCTGAACTTAGTATTTGTTGAGCATGCTCATCGAGAAGATGGCGAATGCCTACCACTGAAGGGCGTTGTTTTAATTGCTCGAGATGTTCACTGAAAGTTGTGGCGTTAATATCGGCAAAAGCCACACTTTTAAAGGGTAGGGTGCAGTGTTGTTGTAACCAGTCTATTTCTCGCCAAGGTTGTTGATTATCAAAACCAGCTTCAATATGTACAAATCCAGCCAGATGTATAGGTGACGGTAGTATTAGATCGGCTTCGACAAAACTTTTATTTATTAGATGTTTGTCTGGCCAAAAAGGTGGGTTTTGAGGCTTTAGCCAAGCGTAATTACCTTGTTCCATATTAAATAAGTGCAGATGAGGATCGATGATTTTATGTATGGCTCTAGTCATAATCTTAATCCACTATTGGGCTGTGTATCCACCATCTATTACCTGCAAACTGCCAGTAATAAACGCGGCCTCATCAGAAGCTAAAAAATAGCTTAAAGCTGCAACTTCGCTAGCTTGGCCAAGCCGTCCTATAGGTTGCAGTGCGGCTTCTTCAGCATGTACTTGGTCACTATCGGCACCAGATTGAGCGACGTAACTATTAATAGCCTTGTGGTAAAGCGGTGTTTCTATGGTACCGGGGCAGATTGCGTTGGCTCTTATTTGATATTTAGCATAATCCAAGGCAGTGGTTTTGGCCAAAGAAGCCAATGCGGCTTTACTCATGTTGTAAGCAAAGGAGTTATGTTTGGCAATGAGGGCTTGATCAGAGGCCATATATAAAATCACTCCGTGTTTTTGTGATTTCATTTGAGGCAACACCGCTTTAGTCGCCGCAATAGCCCCTTTTACATTAAGCCCAAATACTCGTTCAAAATCTGCTTCACTGGTGTCTTCTATCGTCCCTGAAAAATGGATACCAGCATTTGAAACAAGGCAGTCAATTCTGGCATATTGTTTAATAACTTGTTGAATGCACTGACTCACTTCAGAAGATACTGACACATCACATTTAAGCCAGTGAATGGCTTTTGATTGTATTGAATTGGCTTGAATATCTAGATTTATTACTGTGTAACCTTGGGCGCTAAATTTTTCGCACACAGCATCACCTATGCCTAAGCTGCCTCCAGTGACAATACAAACGGGATTATTTAATGAGTGAGAGGTTATTGTGTCAGACATGGGAACTTATTTTTAATTAAAACCATCATACAAGGGTAATGCAACATGACGGCCCAACCAAGTGTAAATACATATATTATGCAATACACTTGTACTGGCCTATTGTAGAATAGCTTCTGAATTATTTTGTAGTGTTAGGGCAGATGACCTTTCAAATGTCACTTTATGTTCCTTATGTTAAAAGCGAGAATTTTTGTTTCCTTATACCTCTTTTTTTAAAACGTTTTTTTTATTATCCTTGTTGTTATTTGCTTTGTTCAAGGTGCACGCAGCAGAGGTCGACATTAAAGGGATAGACGATGATCGTGTGTTAAAAAATGTTAGAGCTCATGTCGAAAGCCTAGATCTTCCCAGTGCCAGTTATCAATTTTCTCAATATCAAGATAGTTTGCAGTTAAAAGTGGAAGCGGCCACTCAGGTATTTGGTTATTACCATGCAACTTCAGTGGCAACCCCTCCAAGTGTCGCCTCCGATAATTTATTTTCAAAGAATAAAAATTGGAGCCTATTGGTTGACTTAGGGGCGGTAACTCTTGTTAGAACATTATCTATTAAAATTGTGGGGCAGGGGGCGCAGGACCAAGAAATTCAGTCTTTACTGAGCTCCATTAATCTAAAGCAGGGCAAACCTCTTGAACATTCAGTTTACGAAAAAGCAAAAAATGACCTGCAAAGTTTGGCGCTATCACGGGGCTATTTTGATTTTGAGTTTGAACAAAGCAGTATAAAAGTATTTGAATCTCTAAATGCCGCCGATATTACCTTACATATTAACAGTGGTGTGCGTTACAAATTTGCAGACTTACGTTTTGGAAAAGATACTAGATCGCAACAATTGGTAAAAAGTCTAACGCCTTTTAAAACAGGCGATTTATATCAAGCCAGTCAACTGGGTTTACTTAATCAAAGACTTAAACAAACCCAATACTTTCGCCATGTGATCGTTAGACCTTTAGTCGCAGAGGCGGTTGATGATGGTGTACCTATAGAGGTCATTTTAACCCATAAGCCCAGAGATAATTTTGATGTGGGATTAGGTTATTCGTCTGATGTTGGACCACGTTTTACCGGCAAGTGGAAGCGTCCATGGGTAAATGAAAGTGGCCATTCTATTGGGGCTGAAGTGTTTGTTTCATCTCCTGAACAATATGTGTCTGTTAATTATAAAGTGCCTTTGGAAGACGCTATCCAAAACTACCTAAGCTATCAGGCGGGTTATCAAGCACAAAATGAAAATGATACCAGTAGTCATAAGTGGTCTATATCAGCAACTAGGCATTGGACAGTTGAAAATTCAGATTGGCAACGTTCGGCTTTTATTCGACTCGAGCAAGAAACTTTTATTCAGGGATTAGAGCCTGAACAAACCACTCACTTACTGACACCAGGTTTTACCTTAAGCCGATTGCGCAGTAAAGGCGGTATGGACATCAATTGGGGTGATAAACAAACTATCACTACTGAGTTTGCTTCAGATTCACTGTTGTCAGATATCAATATGTTGCGGATTACAGCTTCATCTAAGTGGGTCAGAAGTGTCGAACAGCATAGGTTTTTATGGCGCGCAGAGATTGGTGGCATAGTTTCTAACGATTTTGACCAAGTACCATCAAGTTTGCGCTACTTTACTGGTGGAGACCAAAGCGTTCGTGGTTTTGATTACAAAACATTATCGCCATTTGAATTCGACTCAGATGGCGAGCGTGAACT
>TARA_R110002153_G_scaffold798_8_pt1 | contig 22789 bp, 19 predicted proteins | sample TARA_R110002153 | Tara Oceans TARA_R110002153 (sample SAMEA4398193) | marine metagenome | biome: Polar Biome; feature: [SRF] surface water layer (ENVO:00010504); material: water (ENVO:00002006), including particulate matter (ENVO:01000060) such as... | depth 5 m | reverse complement strand
ATCTCGAGTGATACCCGCCGCTTCAGCTAATTTCTTTTCTTCTTTTACTTGTATGTTTTTCTGCCCGATCCATGATTTGTCGAACGCCGCACCCAGCTTCTTGAATGGGTTGATCTTGTCAATTTGAGCAGAAGCAAATTTATTTAAAGACAGAGATGTTTTCGCGAATATCCTGTTACTATCAGAAAAGACCTTCATCTGATTTGCTAGATTCTCTTGAGCAAGCGTCGACTTCTGGTCTGACTTAATGGATTCCTCCATAGCCTCCGTGACTAGCTTGGGTAGATCATTGTCTGTCTTTGCCATTATTACTTACCCTTTGCGTATGCTTGCGAACCGAAGAATGCTGCCACGATACCAGCGACCGCAACAAAGTATGTTGGCGCCATCGAACCGAGTGTCGATTGTGCTTCACTGAGACCGCATAAAGAAGAAAGGACAACGGAAAATGGGTACAACAATAGACCCCATAATGCAAACCATGTCATTTTACGTTGAGCATCGCGCATTGCGTCTGCGTCTTCTAGCTCTTTACGTTTAAATTCTATGTACATCTCCTGCTCAGCTTTAGAGACCTTTCCGTCTCCGTTAGTGTCTGCTGGGTGGTGTATCTTTTCCAATTCATCTGTCACGGTAATTACCTATTTTGTTTTTGTTGTTCTTCCTGTTCTTCGAGGTAATTTTTCAAAAGTGTTACATATATGTCACGCTCGAACGGTATCATTTCATCTAGTTCCGTCAAACTATAGTTGTGGTGCTGCATTAAAGCGAAGTTCAGCTGGTACATATTGCTTAGGGAGTCGTGTACCATGCTCACATAAAAAAACTTGTCAGGCCCTCCAGTTTCATAGTGTCTTCAGTTCCGCATTCAGCGCATGTCCAATTAACTTCGTGGGTCAATTTGGGGGCAGCTTCGAAGAAGTCTGTAACTTTTTTAAATTGTTCTGAACTCAATTGCTCAAGCCAGTCTGCCATTTCTTTTTTAGTGAAGTCACTATACACATTTTCATTGTCGTATATGAATTCAATGCAACCTGTAATCAACGCAAATAAATCTTCTGAAGATTCTGGGTCCATACCCTTCAAGTCGTTGACGCCAGCATATCTAAGTTTGATGCCGATCTCGTCATTCAATTGTATCTTATCTTCTGGCCGACCTTCAGTGACATTGATGTCGTCAATGTTAACTCCTACATCTGTACGGTGCTTACAGTCGCCATGCGAGTGGCTCATGCGGAGTTCTATCACCTCACCCACGGATTTCCCACGCAGTTTGAGGAAAAGGTATTCCACATCAAATGTAGCTAACTTACTTACATCAACGCCTTCTTCCAGACAATTCCCAAGTATAGTTATAATCGCATTTGTAATTTCATTTTGGTCGTTGCCTTCAAGAGCCATCAACAATATCTTTTCTTCTTTGACTAAGAATGGTCGATATTTAATTTCCTTTCCTGTTGACGGTATCTTCGTAAAAAACTCTGGTGCTGTTAGCGACGGTAAAGCCATAATATTCTCCAGTTATAATATAAAATAATTTAAAATAAATTTCTAATTGCAGCAACGCGCCCGAGCTTACCGCCGACGTTCGCGCTTATAGACCCAAGTTCAGTAGACCCTGCTATATTTCCAATTCCAGGAATTCTCGCGCTGCCGCTGATTCCTCCTGGACCAATGCTTACAGAAAATCCAAACCCCTTTTCTGGTTGAGCTTGTTTTGTGAATAGGCACTTATAATTTCGGTAAGCGAATGTCACGCCAAGTCTCGCCACGCCTTCCTCGCCCCAGCCCATAGTAATTGGGTTGATCACTAAAGGATACGCTTCGTTCAATGTGTGTATAGCTCGCAGCTCTCCCGTAGGAGCATACTGCCTGATCTCCACAGTCCCCGAATAATTGTCAAAATAATTCGGGTTGTATGAACTGCTATTGTTTTGGTTGAACGCCCCAGTCCCGACCATTTTATTTTGCCAGATCTCAAAGTATTCCTTTTCTCTGAAGTCTTCACTCAATAAAAATTGGACAGTAACGTCACCGTACACTGCGCCATACGCGACTTTATTTACTGGGCCATAATTCTGGAACTTGTGCTCAACACTTGTGATACTTCTTCCAGGAATGTCAACCGAATCAGCGCGATACGTTAAATCCCGTTCAGAATCGGTATCACCAAACCCATTGATGAACACCTCAAAGTGTGACAGTTTGGCCACTCCGGTTTTGTTTATCGCGGATACCATATCGTTTACGTTAAATGCCATTAAATCATTTTCCTACTGTCTGCCCAGACTTGTGTTTTCTTAGCCTTCTCAAACCTTTCTGTCGGTAGGAATAATGCAGTATCCCACTCGGTTGAATTTATCTCAATGAACTTCGACCGAACATGCTGACTGAGGTAATGTTTAAAGGTTGGCTTAAAATACCTAAACTTACTAGCACTATTTAGTAGATCATATGTCAATTTTAGCTTGGTGCTTTCATCATATCTAGTATTATTCGTAAGATCATATAACCCATCCATTAACTTTGCGCGTAACTGCGGCGGCAAGTAATGTAGGTTGATACCGTAGAACCCGCCTTTAGCTGGTCCAACCATAAAGATAAGCGGAAACTTATCGTAGTATGGCAGAGTCTTCGCGTTTTTCGGGTCATACTTAAAATGATACATTCTTCCGATCAATACTTGAGCCTTCCCCGTACTGCTTCGGATTATGTTGTCAGGGTAAACAGCTGCGCTTCTTTGCCCACGCGCCTTTTCCCGATACCAATCTCTGGCCTGTTGCGTGCGAGCTGGTATCTGCCCCTTTCGGGCACCTGTAGCTAGTATGTCGTCAAAAATGCTTGCCATTAGTTGTATCTACCATAGACTCTGTTATGTACTATTTAGCCTTTCTATACAACTCTTTTTCGGTGAGTATTTGAAATTTCCAGTCGCGGTCTTTACAATATTCCAAAGCAGCTTCCCACTTAGCTTGGTTGACTCCCCAAGTTTTGACTTCGTTCAGGTATTTCTTAGTCAACCTCTTCTGCGCTTTGGGCGCATGCGTTTGAGCATATGGCTTCACTTCGATCATTATTGTTTCTTTGTTTTTTGTTTTGATCAAGAAGTCTACGAAGTAACGGTGCTTCTTCCCGTCGATTGGCGAGCGGTATCCTATAGGAAAAGGTTCCGAAGCCCACCAGAGTATGTCAGGGTTCTTGTCCAAGTATGACATCACGTTGAGTTCCCAGCTCGAACGATATGTTATATCGGAAGAATCCCCTTTATACTTTTCAGGAAACTTACATTGATATTTACCTTTGTAATAATGTGCCATCAGTTCTCTTATAAATAGTATATCTAAAGCAATATTTATAGGCGTTTGTACATGGCTAAAATTAACCTCAAGCAACTGACGGCAGCTGGCAAATCAATGGCGGCACAGGTTGGTGGGAATCTAGAGAATGTTGCTGGCGCAGCTGGTAAAGGATCATTCTCTGCTTCGGCAGGTGAGAATGGAGTTTCAATCAACGCCAACTTCAACGAGTTGTTGAAGAAAGAAACGACAGGGAATAAAGTAATCTCACCACTAAATGCTTTATACGCAAACCCTAAAGTTAGAGAGCCGATCACATTCCCGAGCGACTTGACAAACGAACATTATATGATATTTAGTGTAATGAATCGCGACCGTGAAAACAGATCATCTTCCGTAACTGAAACTGCCATTCGCAATATAGTCTTGCCTCTGCCGAATAACCTACAAGCCACATATGGCGCTCAGTATGAAAACGAAGGTTTGGGCGCTCTAGGTGCCGCAGCTGCTGGCAGATTGTCGGCATCCGATTTAGGTAAAGGTGTCAGCGACATCGGTGGATTGATATCATCGAAATTCAGCTCTGGAAGTAGTGCGCTTATGTCTGGCGATAATGACGGCATGCTGAAAGCAGCGGCAATAGTCACGCCACTAGTAGCCACGGCTGCAGCTGCTGGCGGTGCGGGTTCAGTTGCCGGTGCATTGGCGGGATTGGGGACAGGCGGTTCGGTTCTTTCCGGTATAGGTGTTGATGAGGGAATAGCGATCAACCCGCACATGGCCGTATTGTTTAAAGGTGTTGATATGCGAGAGCATTCCTTTACCTATAAATTCATTGCTAGAAACAGTCAAGAGTCCGAAACTCTCCAGAAACTTATTGCAGTTTTGAAATATCATATGCATCCTGGGTATGCGGCTGGTACGCTGGCGTTCCGATATCCCGACGAATTTGAAATATCATTCGCAGAATCAATCGCAGCAAACCTCTATAAAATAGGAACGTGTGTCCTCAAGTCTTTGACAGTGAATTATAATGGCGAAGGAATCCCACTATTCTTTGAGGATACAGGACAACCTGTTTCTATTGAAATTACTATGGCGTTTCAGGAAACCAAGATTATCACGAGAGATAGTATGGACACCGGATACTACCAACCTAAATCCACTCAGCCGAATGGGGAAGCATAATGTCAAATTACTTTTCATACTTTCCGAAAACGCCGCACGATCTGACCAAAAGTGGACAAAAAGTTCAGCTCACAAATATCCTGAGAAGGTTTAAAGTTTCTTCAGATATTTCTAATCGCACGGATGCGTATTATGAATATGACATACAAGAAGGCGAACGTCCAGACACAATCGCTGAGAAGTATTATGGCAACGCAAAATATGCTTGGCTAGTGCTACACTTCAACGACATTGAAGATGTCCGGTTTGATTGGCCACTAAGTACTGTGGATCTCGAATCATACATTAAAGGTAAGTATGGCTCGTTGACAGTAGCGCAATCGCAGGTTGAGGAATATCGAATTTACTTATCCCGCATTGAAGGCGGCAGTAAAGTTCCAGCAACCGCGAAAACATTATATGACGGTAGGAGGCTCGAAGAGCGTTTGGTCGTTGTTGATGTTGGCACGTATAACGCCACTGCTTCTAATTACCAAAACGCTGCTGTTTCTGCATATGATTTTGAATTGGAGAAAAACGAATCAAGGAGATCTATCAGACTACTCGACAAAAGGTACTTGGGCAAGGTGCGTGATGAAGTTGAAGATATCTTGAGGAATGGCGTCTAGTGTCGGGCGAGGGTATCTCAGGATATAGAACTCCTGGAGACATAGATGTTCGAAGGTTCTCTTTGATCTCTTCGACTGGGCAGGTTATTGACCTACAATCACTGACACTAGAATTCAGCGTTTACCAAAACCTGTTCGAACATTACTTACAATGCGACCTAGTGTTAAATGATTCTGTTGGTTTGATCAACACTTTGAATGGCGACAAGGATAATGGCATTTCTGGCGGGTTTACTGGCGGTGAAATATTAGTCGTTTCGTATAAGTCTAATGACGATTCGTTAGAATACAAAAACCACTTTTTCGCTTTGTATGAGTTGACTGATAGGAGAAGGGTTCAGGAAAAGAGTGAAGCATATTTCCTATCCGGAATCAGTATTGAAGCATATCCCGCTATCACAAATAAAATCAGCAGAGCCTACGGCGGCGGCGGCGGCAACCTTATTTCTAAAATGATAAGCAGTATTATCAGCGAGTTTGTGTATACTGAATCTGTTAAGGCACTGCATTATAACTACAGAGATACCATCGGTCTCCGGCAAAACAAAGTGATTGATGTCGATGCGACGATCGGCCTTCAAAAGTATATAATACCAAACTTAACAGTTGACGATACTATTGATTTTTTAGCCAAAGAAGCTGACTCACCTGATCATATACCATACTATCTTTTTTATGAGAACAGTAAAGGTTTCAATTTTAAAAACCTTGGCAATTTGATTAAGCAGGATGTCAAAGAAGAGTTTGTATACTTGCCTTCTAATATAGATGAAGGAAAGGGAACTGCCAATGATGAGAATTTTGACAGGACAAAAATAATAGCATTTGACATTGTCAAACAAAGTAATCTGATAGACAATATACAAAGTGGATTATATAAGTCGAAAACAATCCATCTAGATCTTCTTAGGAAAAATAAAAGAGAAGTTGTTTACAATTATGATGATTATGTTTCAAAATTCAGTAAGCTGAACCCATATAAGATAGTGGGAGATATTGATACGATTCCTGTTGTTAGAATGATGGCATCTCGTACAGGGCATGACACCGACCCTCTGTTTGCTGCCGAAGCACCTGCCCCCAAAAAGTATGGCGAAGTGATAGGGCAAAGCGAATCATATGCGGCGCACATATTCAACACAATTATAGAACTTGACGTTCATGGTGACAGCGAACTGGACGTTGGTGATATTATCAGAATCAGTATTCCTGTCGCAGCGACCTCAAATGATCAGGATGGCGAAGAAGATAAATACCTTAGTGGAAAGTATGTGATCACAAAGCTGAGGCATAAGATGCTAAACGGAACCGATTCGTTTACAACTATTCTCGAGTGCGCGAAAGATACAGGTACCAAAATTTAAACAACCAAATGGAGCAATAAAATGCCATTACCAGGATCAGAAAGAGAAAAACAGTTTTTATCAGAGGTTGCCGAAAGTAAAGCGGCCCCAGCAGCAGTTACAGTTGCGCCAACATTTCTTCAGGAAATAAAAGAGCCGACCCATGAACACGAAGAGTTGTTGGAAGAAACATCTGTTGAAGCACCCGCAAAGAAAAAGAAAAAGCGCTGGAAAAAATAAGCCAACCTCTCAAGGTAACGCATGAGACAATACATCGGTAGAGACGACTTCAATTGGTTTATTGGAGTTGTTGAAGATAGGAATGACCCTTCTCAACTGGGAAGGGTGAGAGTCCGCACATTCGGATACCATACAGAAGATAAAGACCAAATTCCTACCGAATGCCTGCCTTGGGCTATCCCCATTAATGGCGTTGACTCTGCGTCAATCAGCGGGATCGGAACCTCCCCAACGGGAATGGTCGAGGGAAGTTGGGTTGTTGGATTCTTCATTGACGGAGACCGAGCGCAAGAACCTGTTGTTGTTGGTACTCTTTCTGGCGCACCAAAGTCTCTAGCTGAACCGACTCTCGGATTCAATGATCCGAATGGGGTGTACCCAAAATACATTGATGAGCCTGATATAAATGGAAAGGCGCGAGGAGTCGTTCCCCCCGCGATAGTCCCCACACCCACGAAGATAGACATTCCGGAATCACCATTCGCGCCTGTATACCCGATGAACCATGTAAGGGAAACTGAGTCTGGGCATTATAAAGAATATGATGATACAGCTGGCGCGGAGCGGATTAAAGAGTTTCATAAAAGCGGAACAAGCTATGAGATTGGGCCAGACGGCACAAAAGTCACCCGAGTCGTAAAGGACAATTATACATTAACAGCTGGCGATGACAAAATACACGTCAAAGGAAATGTTACTATATATGTTGATGGTGACACTAATATAACTGTTGCTGGAACTACAACTGTTGATACTCCTACCACCAACTGGACTGGAGATATAAATTTAACAGGGGATTTAAATATTACTGGCACTTCAACTGCTTCTGGCGATCATGTATCCGCAGGAATATCAGGTAAGGGCCATACACACAAAGATACGAAAGGACTTGGTGTTGGCGTGACCACCAAGCCACAATAGGTAATTATTGATGACTGAATTTATTGATGAATCCAGATTCACCCTTATGATTGGCGGTATGGAAATTGCCGCACCAACTAATGCTGGAACTATAGACGGGCAAATAGTTTTTGGTGATTGGGTTATTGTTAATGAGTCTGAGGAATTAGTATTCAAACTCAATGATGTTGAGAAGATGCGGTTGAATACTTCTGGGATTGTTGGTGTTTCTGGAACAGCAATTAACTTCAATACATTTACATACACAGTAGATAATAGTGATACGATATTCACTGGTGCTGATGATTTCGGCGTAACGCTTGGTTATACGGAAGGAAGGGTTGGTGCTTATCTAAATGGAATCAGGTTAGTGTCTAATACTGATTTTATTGCTGTTGGGGGTTCGGTTGTTACGTTTACTGAAGCTACTTCTAATGGTGATATTGTAACTGTAGAATCATTCTGAGTTATTCTTATAAATAGATTATTGAACGAAGCGATAGTATTATTACAGAACTACATTCTTATTATACTATATTATTGGAAAAAGTAAAGGTTTTTTTATGATTAATCATGACATTTTAATAAATTTATTTGAGACGTACACAACCGAGAGTGAGAAGTTTGACTCAGGAAATAAATCAGCTGGTACTAGGGCAAGAAAAGCATTAGCCGAAATCAGCAAGTTGTGTAAAGAAAGACGTAAAGAGATTCAAGAATCTAAGAACACATAAAGCAGAGAGCTATGGCCGGAAAGACTAAAAAGAATGAAATCTTCAGTGATTTGGATTTAGGGTTTTATCCCCATCCTGTCACTCAGGCCGTGACTCGGAAAACGAATAGAGACTCGGTACGGCAATCTGTCAAGTCTCTTGTATTGACAGATTATTTCGAAAGACCTTTCAAGTCTAATATTGGATGTAGTATTCGATATTATCTTTTTGAGAATTTTACTCCAGCAATAAAACAGCAGATGGAGCGTGCTGTCCGTGAGGTCATTACCAATTACGAGCCTCGCGCAGACATAATCGCAGTACTTGTTGAAGAAAGTCCTGAGACCCACGCCCTTATCGTTTCCGTAGCATTTATGATAATCAACGATCCCGAACCAGTCATCTTAGATGTCATACTAGAAAGAGTCAGGTAATGTCAGCAAACACATACTTACAAGTATCAGAGTTAGATTTCGATGAGATCCGCACGAATCTAAAAACATATTTAAGCAGTCAAGATCAATTTAAAGACTACAGTTTTGAGGGTTCTGCTATGGCAGTTCTCCTTGATGTTCTCGCATATAATACGCACTATAATGCATATTATCTGAATATGGTCGGCAATGAAATGTTCTTAGACACCGCTCAGCAACGGGACTCCGTGGTCTCGCGAGCTAAGGAACTCGGCTACACACCCGTATCATCTGTTGGCGCGCAAGCTGAGGTTAGTCTCACGATATCAGGCGTCGACAGCACTGTTACGCAGATCACTATCCCTAAGAATGCCAAGTTCACGACAACATTTGATGATGTCACTTACACGTATGTGAATCCGGCTGCGAAGAATATTGCGGCAACATCGGTAGGTGTTTTCACTGGTTCCTTGACAATCAAAGAAGGTGAGCCGCTGGCGCATTCTTGGACTGTAAGTGCTTCGAACCCTGTCAGATATATCCTACCTAATGCTGGCGTTGATACCACAAGCGTTACTGTGACTGTACAGGAGTCATCTTCTGATAGCACGGTAGTGGAGTTTTACAGAGCGAGTAACATAACACAAATTTATTCGACTTGTCCAATATATTTTATTGAGGAAGCAGCCGACAAGAAGTACGAAATCATATTCGGTTCAGGCTCTTTGGGCAAATCATTGAAGGCTGGTAATATCGTCAAGGTAGATTATCTTGTAAATAACGGCGAAGAAACTAATGGGGCTGACTCATTCAGCGTTGATAGTTTGGATATCGGCACAGCGTACAGTTCGGCAACTATCACTTCAGTTTCTTCCAGTGCTCTCGGCGGTCGCCCTCAAGAGACTGTTGAATCAATTAAATTCCAAGCACCTAGAAATTACCAGACTCAGAATCGAGCTGTTATTGCGAGTGATTACGAAAGAATTCTCCTTTCAGAAAACCCCGATCTGCAATCAGTAATTGCCTTTGGTGGCGAACAAGCGACACCGGCAGTTTTTGGTAAGGTGTATATTGCTGTCAAGCCTTTCGGTGAGAGGTTCGCTACTCAAAATAGAAAGCAATCAATTAAAACCTCTATCGTAGATAGAACGCCGTTGGCAGTAGATCCAGTTATTATTGACGCGGATTACACCTATATCATTCCTACGATAACAACCTATTATGATGTGACGAAATCATCATTAAATGATAGTGCTGTTGCGGCTAATGTGAGGGCTGCGATCACAACCTTCTCCACAACCAATCTAGGAAGGTTCGGCAATAAGTTGAGGTTCTCGAGGTTTGTCAGATCATTAGACGACACGTCAGATGGATACGTTTTGAATAATGACGCGACAATCAAGATTGAGAAAAGGGTTACGCCAAATTTAAATGTGGCTGAATTGGTCTCCCTGCGGTTTAATAATGCAATTAGACCTGGATCTATGGGTTCTTCGGAGTTTACCTACAACGGATTTTCGGCATTCTTAGGGGATGATGGCCTCGGGACTATAAGTATCTTCCGGTACAGCGACAGCAAGGAACGTGTGAATATTATCCCTGTTGCGGGAACGGTTGATTATGTCACGGGCATAGTTACTATCGAGAATTTCTTGCCTTCTGCGTTCTCGGATTTAGAACTTAGAATTAATGTGTCGCCAGAGAACTTGGATATAATTCCAATACGCGAGCAAATATTATTGCTGAACTCTCCAGATGCCATTATCAATGTTGTGGGTGAGCAAACCTAATGATAAAAGCCAAACTCTCATCGATCGTAAGCAACCAGTTCCCAGCATTTTTTAAAGAAGAAGGCGAGAACTTTCTTGCGTTTATCGAGGCATACTATGAGTACCTCGAGCAAAATGGAAAGTTGACTGATGCGATACAGAACCTTGAGAGCAATAGGGATATAAACACGACTCTTGATGAGTATATTAAATACTTTCAAGATACGCTTTTGCCTTCTGTACCGCACGAAGTAGCTGCTGACAAAAAACTTCTAGCCAAGTATGTGAAGTTTTATAATTTTACACGAGGCTCTCTGGCGTCATATAAGTTGTTGTTCCGCACGTTATACAATGAAGCAGTAGAAGTATATTATCCAGCGGATCAAATGCTTAAAGTCTCTGACGGCGATTGGAACCATGACCAGTATCTCGTAACAAATTATGATATCAACAATTATAAGTTTATCGGAAAGACCATTCAGGGGCAGGAGTCTCGCGCTGAAGCACTGGTAGAGGACATTGTTGGTCGTGTGATCAGAAATAGAGATGTCATGCAGATTAACGTCTCAAATGTGAGAGGGTCATTCAACCATTTAGAGCCAGTGAGAATTCTTTCCGAGGGAGCTACTGGCACTGGACACGCTCCTGTAGTTGAAGCTGGCCTGGCACGAATTGAGATCATATCTCCTGGTGGCGAATACAGCAAAGGCGATGTTGTTGAATTGTTGTCTGACAATGTCGGCGATTTCGGTAAGGTTGTTGTAACTAACACAATTGATCTCGGCGGCTCGATTACTTTCTCTATATTGGATGGTGGTTCGGGTTATACCTCTTCTATAGGTGGTGTCGATCAAGGCGAAACACAGATCTCGATCACAGGAGGAGACGGCCAGACCCCAGCAAGTTTCACCCTAGAACAACCTGATATTGGTGATACGTTTGCAATATCAATGAACACTAACTTGGTCGGCGCTAATAATACCTATGGTCTATATGGCGCGAAAGTGACATACGCTGACAGTAGTACTGGGATTATGAACACCTTCGCTAATACTATAATTGGCGCGGCGAGTTTCGGGTTCCCAGAGCAGAACGAATTGCCGAGTAACAAACATTATCGCGACAATACTAATGCGGCAATACAGATTGCCAACAGCGCGCAAATCAGTCTTGGTGATTCTTTGTTTGGTGTGACGTCTTCGGCTAATGCTATTGTCACTGAAGTTGTTGATGCTACTGCGGGCGCTGCTTGGTTTAGGGTCGACACATATAGAAACTTCGCGGGCACAGAAACTGTAAAAATTGGCACTGCCGCCGGAGCGTCGATTGGAACTGTAACGGCATTTCAGAGCAATACTGTTGGTGGGCATGTCCTTCAACTTGGTCGCCCAACCTCAGTGGTTATTAATGAAGGTGATGAATTAGTTTCTGTATCGCCTTTCAGTTATATTGCCAACACCGCAGATGCCATAAAGGTTAATGAAATCACACATAGCTTTGGCGTGGTTAAAAAAATCGTTAGTAATATCCCATATGGATATGAGCACAATCCCACGGCAAATACAATTCTTTCTGGTACAGTTGATTCGTCTTCAAATACTGTGACTGGTTCTGGAACTTCGTTCCTTTCCGATTTTTCTGTGGGTGATGCGATAAAGTCTGGCGGGCAATCCAGCCGCAGAGTTGTCAGCGTGGCTGACGACACAACTCTTGTCGTTTCACAATCATTCAACCCCGCACTATCTTCCTCCGCTTATGGTAAGGGTGGTGTGTGGCGAGCCCTGACAACATATAGAGTAGCTGCTAACAATACAGCAAATACTTCTAACCAGTTCCACACTGGCCCGATGTCTTCTTTCATAGAATTAGATGGCGTCAGAAAGGTCGGTTCCGCAACTGTTGTTGCTAATGTGGCTTCTACAACCTCAAATACAGTTTTTGAAAACCGCCATACGCTGTTGAGTGATTCTCTGGTGTTCAAAACCGCCACCTTTGGAACGATTGAAAACCTTTCAAATAAAGTTGGTGGTGATGGCTTTAGTATTGCCCCAACAGTTCGTGTTGTTGAACCTAATATCAGCATCCTTGGTATCGGCGAACAGTATATCACTTTACAATCTGATAATATTAACTGGGCCACGGCGAATAGTCAAGTATCCGGCTTGGATACTAATGATGCTCTGGCGCAACCATCATCGGGTGCTTCGGGTGATATTAAAGCGGGAGCCGAGCCAAATAAAACACCGGTGACAATCGCACATGCTAACGGAACCTTTGAAACTACAGTTCGCGTTTGGCAACCATTCTTGCAGCGGGATCCAGGAAATATAGTATTCGCTAATAACGCCACTGTAACAATAAAGAAATTTGGCTCTTCTACCATTCCTGGCGAAGTTGATAACAGGGTAACAACAAGTGTTGGTACTGCTAAAATTGTCAAAATTGTTGATGAAGGTGTTGTTGGTAAGAATGCAAGAATACTGCCAAATGTTGGCGCAAACGGCACTATTACTGGATTGCGGGTTATTGACTCGGGCTTTTCCTACTTCAATAATGAGCGGGTTCGTGTACAAGATTCTGGCCACCCTGACGCCACTCAAGCTGTCGTTAGATTAACAATGGACAATGTGGCAAACTCGGAAGGGTATTATTCTTCATCAAGAAGTCATGTATCGACAAAGCGTGGATATATTCAGGATAGCAATTTCTATCAAGAATTCTCATATCAAGTTGTTGCTCCTTTGGCACTAGACCGATATAGAGAAATTGCCCTGAAGTTGGTACACCCTTCCGGTCAGAAGTTGTTTGGTAAATATCAATCACACTCTAATGTTTCGGTTGACATTGTGACTTCTGCTAATAACAGTACTAGAATTTCTGGTCCTGGAACTGTGGCTTTGAGTAATACGACATTCAATATTGTCGGAACTGGTACGTCACTACTGACGAATTATGCGAATAATGGCACAATAATAATTGAAGTTTCACCCAAAGAGTACTATAGAATTCCGCTAAATATAGTATCGAGTGATACACTCGCGAATACTAAAATACAGTGGGCTGCTGATGGAATAGCGGCATCTAAAGTTTATTACACGACAGGATCAATTTCCTAATGCTTTATAGATACGCGACTAAAGATTTATCTATCAATAACGCTCAAGCCTTTGTGAAAGCCTTGAACGCCACTGATGGATCGACAACCAAAAATTCAGTTATACTTTATGCCGTTCTGGGCAATACTGCTGATTGGGTCGACGAACCCGAACCAAGTTTTGTTCTGGATACTGAGCAGAATTTACAATACGAGCAGCACAGAAGGTTTATTGGCGCTAAAAAAATCGACGTCGGCAGTGTCTCTCACGTTGTTCCAAGATACGATTGGGGTTCTGGTACCGTATATTCTATGTATCGTGATACTGATTCCGATATGTTCCAAAGGCAGTATTATGTTCTCACTGATCAGTATAATGTCTATAAGTGCCTTTATAATAATAAAGGGTCGGCATCGACAGTGAAGCCGACAGGGTTTTCAACTCTGCCGTTCACCACTTCTGATGGGTACTCTTGGAAATACTTGTATACTATTTCTCTTGGCGAGGCTGATAAATTCCTCACATCTGTTCACATGCCAGTAAAGACGATTGTAACTCCCGACACTTCTCCGGAGCAGACAAGACAGCAAGCAGTACAGAATGCCGCAGTGAATGGTGCTATTGAAATTGTAGAAACTGTAAATCTCGGTTCCGGTTATCATCAAGTAGCTAATGCCGTAGTAGAGGTTGGTGGCAGGAATACACTTAAAATATCAGGAGCAGGTGACGGCGGCGCTTCCCCAATCCAAGGTTTCTATAATGGAGCAAGCGTTTATATATCTTCGGGAACTGGCGTGGGTCAGCTCAGAAGAATCGTCCATTGGTCAGGTTCTACAAAAACATTGACGGTCAACACATCTTTCAGCACTACCCCCAACACAGACTCAAGAGTTATTATCTCTCCGACGGTTACTATTATTGGGGACGGTAGTAATGCTCAAGCATACAGTCGAGTTAATCCGGCAACAGGCTCTATTGCCAATGTTTCAGTGATTAGTGTGGGATCTCAGTATACCAGAGCTAAAGCTATCATCACATCCAACTCAATTCATGGGTCTGGCGCTACCGCTAATGCGGTGATATCACCTGTTGGTGGTCACGGCTCGAACCCAGTGAGGGAACTTGCCGCAGATAAAATATTACTGAATGTGCAATTCAACGGTAGTGAAGGTGTATCCGCGACTGGCGCTGGCTACATTCCGTCAAATACAGAATTCAGAACTTTGAGTATATTGAAAGATCCAGTTCTTAAAGTGAATTCGAACAATGTTTTTGTTGAAGTTGAAGCCATTGCTAATACATCGAACAGCCCATCTACACTGCGATTCACAACTAGAGCTACCATATCTTACACAAGTATGGACGGCAATGTTCCTGTAAATGCGCTCGTCGCAGATAATATCATTACTAATGAAAGAAACCGCCTCGCCGCAGAGATTGGCACATTGGAGTTCGTGACTACTCTAGGTTCCGTTCAGAGAAAGTCGGATTCACTTAGCAATGCATTACAAGGCGCCAATGCACATATCGTATATATTCGCGAAGATGAAACGCAATCTGATTCATCCTTCTATAATGCATACCTAAATAGTGTACAAAGTTATAGCAATCATGTCGCGTTTACAAAAGACGACATTCTGCTGAACAGCGCCAGCGAAACTCCTGTTGCTACAATAGAAGCTATCGTCGGCCCAGAGGCAAATACATTCTCTGGTGAAATACTATATACTGAGAACATTAGAGCAGTATCTAGAACCCCAGAACAAATAGAAGATATTAAAATCATCCTAGATTTTTAAAGGTATTATAAATGACAATCGAGACAAATCTCAACCAAAGTCCTTTTTTCGACGACTTCAATGAAGAAAAGAACTTTCATAAAGTGCTTTTCAGGCCAGGATATGCGGTTCAAGCTCGTGAACTGACGCAGCTCCAAACTATTTTACAGAATCAAGTTGAACGTCTTGGCTCTGAGGTTCTGACAAACGGCACTGTTTTGAATGGATGTGACCTCGAACTCCAGCAATGGCAGTATGTTAAGCTGCGGGATAAAGACGCCAATAACAGGGTTCTGTTGCTGAATGATTTCTTTTCCGCAGGAGTTATTGCTAATAGCACCGTCACTGGCGCTGCGACTGGCCTGACAGCAAAATTGCTGGCTGCTGAAGAAGGTTCTGAGGGTAATGCCCCAAACTATCTCAGCGTATTCGTTTCGTATACAAACTCTGGCGCGAATAACGCAACAAAGACATTTAAGGACGGCGAGACATTAATATTCAGGAACTCAACTTCTGATACATTCGTTGTCGCTGCTAATACTATAGGGACCGCTGCCGCTAATGCTTATACAGCTACAGGGGTTGGCATAGGCGCTTCCGTGTCAAGTGGCGCAGTTTACCATAAAGGTCATTTTGTAAGGTCACCTAGTCAAGTTGGAGTCGTGAGTAAGTATTCATTGACTCCTGATGTTCGCGTCGGGTTTGAGACTGTCGAGTCTTTGATTGATTCGAACCAAGATTCGTCATTACTAGATAATGCTTCCGGTGCTACTAACTTCTCTGCGCCAGGAGCTTCAAGACTCAAACTCTTACCAACAATTAAAACTCGTGCTTTGACTTCCACTGATACTGTTGGGTTTATGCCCTTAGCAGATATCCAAGGCGGTCGTGTGATCAGAGACTTCACCGACACCCAATACGGCGAACTTCAAGAAGAACTGGCTCTGCGAACTCGAGAAGAATCTGGCGACTACGCCCTTTCACCCTTTAATGTGAACGTGGAAGAGCATTTAAAAACAGATGTGAATAGCGGTGTTTACACATCAGCCGAAGGTGGTGACCTCAATAAGTTGGTTGTTGAAGTGGAACCTTCTACCGGATATGTTCGTGGATATAGAACACAACTCACAGATGTCTACCGAGCAAGTATCAACAAAGCTACAACATATGAAGTTAAGGAAAATGTTGTTATTGGCCAAAACTTTGGCAACTATGCTGTCTGTAATGAAGTCTCCGGTACTTGGGATTTCCAAGGTCTGCGCGAAGTGGATATTTACGATACCGATCAGCAGATGATAACTGGAAATTATGCCAACCTTGGTTCAGTTGCTGGTAATAAAATTGGTACTGCTAAAGTTCGCGGGTTCCAGCATCATGAAGGCACTTCTGGAACTATAGCTGGTAAATTTAGAGTTTACCTTTTTGACCTGCAGATGAATTCCGATAAGAGTTTCTCTGATGCCCGTTCATTATACGTCAATAACACTTCTGGCCCAGATTCATATGGAGATATAGTTCTAGAAACTAATGGCTCAGCTAAACTTCAAGATTCTTCTTTGAATACATTAGTGTTCCCTATCCAAACTTCTGGAACACGAAAACTTGCTGACTCGAATGACAGTACACAAACGCAGTATGTATTCAGAACTGAAAAGACTGTAACATTCACCACTAATGGTACTGCTACTGTCGCATCCAATACAGCCCATACAGGCGGCAGTGAAACAAATAATGATACTGGTTCTCCACTATCTTCTGTTGATGAAAGAAACATTATAATCGTAGCGAAAAGTGAAGTGACCACTTCGCCTATGACCGGTCAAGCCGCACAGTCTGGTGCAACAGTTACTGGCTCCGCAGGCGCGACATTCACTTCTCAATATGCTGTCGGCGATTTCATCAAAATAGCTGCCCATCCAAAGCAGAGAATTGTAAATATCGCCGGTGATACGACGATGACAGTTAGTACCAGCCAGAGTTATGCTGCGGCTGGTCACTCGAAGGTATTCCCTAGTGGACATATTTTCGATACACAGTCAAATGGAGTGATCACATCTACTGGCTCTGCGCACTCGATTGATCTGCAAACTGCTAACTTGTCGTCTACCTTTGCTGCTTCCGTCTATTTTGATCTGTTGAGAAATTCGGCAACTCAAGCGAATAAGACTGTCAATAAAAATAAGTATGTTCATATTGACACAGGCAACCACACCGATAGTTCTATTGGGCCATGGGCTCTTGGCGTTTCTGATGCCTTTGAGCTTATCTCCGTCTATTCTGGCGCAAATACTACAGTAACAGCTGCCACTGGTGAAGATGTCACTACTCATTTTTATATAGATGATGGCCAGCGCGATTCCCTATATGATACTGCAAGACTCGTGAAAAGGGCTACAAGTTCCTTAGACACGACTAACAAGGGTCTTCTGGTCAAGTTCAATTACTTTAGCAGAGACCGATCAGATGGCATCGGTTATATGAGCGTCGACTCTTATCCGGTTGACGACGCCAACCCAACGGCAGCTATCTCGATTACAACAGCCGAAATACCGAAATACAGAACTTCTGCGGGAAAGGATGTAGATCTGCGCGACAGTGTTGACTTCAGACCCATTAGAAGTTCTACTATAACTCCAAGCGCAACTGGAACAGCTGCGGCAGCTCCGACCAATCCGGCCGCAGGGTCTACCTTCGATATTGACGGTGATGGTATATATTTCCCCACTCCTGATCAGAATTTTCAGTGTGATGTTCAAGTATATTTGCCTAGATATGATGCGGTCAGTTTATCATATACTGGAGAAGTCATTGTTGAAACTGGCGCTGCTGAAGCTGTGCCGCTTGTCCCGACCATCGATCCTGATACTATGAATTTGGCTGTAATTTACATTCCTCCATATCCATCACTCTCAGCAGAAGCCGCAATGTATTATATGCGCCCAGATGTTGAGGTGGATGTGATTCAATCTGACAACCGCAGATTCACTATGGAAGATTTGAGGGGATTAGAAGCTGAGGTTAAATATCATCATGATATGATCTCTTTGAATTCATCTGAGATAGCGGCTTTGCGCACAAGCGTCCTGCGCGCTGATGATCCAATCGGCGCACCAGAACCACCAAAAGATTCTATTAACACTGATCCTAGACCAGAGAAGTCGCCGTATAATACTTTGCGGAGTTCTGACTTGGCATTCTCTAGTGATCCGATGCGTGCTATACCGACTCTGGAAGATATAGAGCTTGAGTTGGCTGCCGGTAGCGTGAATACAACTGTAGCTGATAACATAATTACTACAGTGGTTAATGGCGGTCAGACGCTAGTATCGCAAAGTTTTGCGACTACTAGGACTCCTGTGACAGTTACTTCGTCTACGCCTTCTAAACTGTATAATGGCACGATGACTTTAGCCCACTCTATCTGTTATATAAAGCAACTGGCGCAGCCAGCTAGTCAGGCTCATGTGGTCACAACCAACCCTAATGCGTCTTCTGCTTGTAACTATGTTACTGCTACTTCTAGTTCTCCAGTGGTCCAAAAAGCTAAGACAAAGACAAAGAAAAGACGCGGTGGCGGTGGGTGTTTCGTTGCCGGTTCAAAAGTTCTGATGGCTGATGGAACCTCTAGATCTATCGAGTACGTCCAGTTGGGCGATCTGGTATTAGGCCACAAAGGTGCTATCAATCAGGTGTTAGAGCTTCACCACTTACCAGTTGAAACTAGAGACATATACACAATCAACAATTCACTGGAATTAACTGATTCACACCCACTACTAACACTTTCTGGTTGGAAGTCGTTTAATGTGGAAGCCTCTCATGAGATACACCCAGACTTGGAAGTTTCAGAATTGAAGAATGGGGATAAGCTGATTAGGTATAGTGAGCTTCAATCGACTCATGAAGATAAGTTGCGTACTGTTGTGATTAAAGAAAGAACCATTGCCGTGTATAACCTCGATGTCGATGGTGATGACACATTCGTAGTCAACAACTATGTAGTTCATAATAAATAAAAGATAGAAACAGGATAAACTAGGAATTCAATTATGCCCAGATCGTCGTCAACATCAGCGAGTTTGCTCGAACAGTATAGGAAAGCGGGATTAGATTATACTGGACTAGCGGAGTTCTCTGACGTTTCAGAGTTCTCCTCGGGAACAAATAACTATACGATTAAGGCGCATACGGCGCAGAAGGTGGAGTGTCATGGTCTGAAGCCCAATACTAGGGTTTGGCCTCGATTTGATGGCAGAGACGTTTCTAAATATTGTTCGCCTACTAACCAAACAAATTATAATGGCAGTTTGGTGACGAATGCCGCTGGGTATCTGGTGTACTACTTTAAAATTCCAAACGACAACACTATGAAGTTCAAAGGCTATAAGCACCTACTAGAAGTCAGTGATGTTAAACCGCCATACGGTAGCGGCATTAGTTCTGGTAAAGTTGGAGCTACAACTAGGTGCGGGCAATATTACTACGCTCCGTCAAATATTAGCGGCATGAAAGCCTCACCGAAGAGTAGTTCAATTGCTCGCACTGAAATATCTGCCGATTCTTCAATGACAGCTGTCACCAATAGCAGTATCGTCGAAGAGATACCCGATTACTTGTCACAAACTTTTGTCACGACCGTAAATTCTCCACATTTGGAACACGTTGACCTGTATTTTGCCAAAAGACCTGCGAGCACAAACGCTTCAGTTATAGTTCAGATCAGACAAGTTGATTCTAGAGGAATACCGACCGCAGTTCTTGTTGACCAGAGTGCTCCAGTATATCGAAACGCTATTAATGTTTCTGCTAATGGGACAACAGCCACTAGGTTCACATTCAAGTCTGGAAATATTTTATCTAAAAATACATCTTATGCTTTGACTGTTCTGCCGAATGAAGACGGTAATGATTTTGAACTTTGGTCTGCCACGAAAAACCGAAAAGATAAGTCTACTAATATCAGCGCATATGTGACCCCAGAAGTCAAGCAACTATACGGCTCCTCGACAGGAAAGGTTTGGGCACCTTTGACTGATGAGTTCTTGAAGTTTGTAATATCGTATAAGAAGTTCTCCACAAAGACTGAACTTGGCGGCACAGATTGCTCGTTTACGTTTGAGAATAAAGACTTGGACTTCCTTAATATTTCTGCTGTTTCTCCTGCGGGCGGTTCTACTTCTTCTACTGGATTCCAGATGGACGAAGATATCAGGGGTGAATCAATACTCACCTTTGCTAATAACCAAACGATTTCTGTTGGAGATCATCTAAGGTCAAGAACATCTGCCATCTCTGGGGCAATTACTGATTCTGGTTACGCAACAGGAACTGTTCGCAGAATAGTATCTTCAGGTGCTGGTAGTGTAACTGTTAAGATCGATGCCTTTAAGAATTACCCAACAACTACTGGCGCAAATAATAACCATTTGTACCTTGCTTCAAACGACTGGTGTGGCAATACAAGTGCATTCTCTGCCAACACTACTGCCACAGGTAAATTGATTTTCGTTAATACTGATTTTGGCAGAATACGTCTAGACCAATCTTCAGGCGGGTTTGTCGCTGCGGATTATATTCGCGGTCAGCAATATGGCGCTTCCGCTAAAGTTGATGCTATCATTGACCCCAAGATCGACTCGGTTGATTTGAATACATCGTTTGGGATACCCGTCCAAACAGAATTATCTTGGTTCGTCAAAGCGACCTCAACTACTGGTACGCTTGATTCAAATTGGCGCCCTGTAACTGGCGGGACATCAGTTAAATTTGAAAACCTCCAGAAAAGAATTTACAGTAAGTCTAATTCTGCCAATAAGTCATTATTGGTCCGTGGCGTCTTCTCTACCAGTGATGCGACTGTTTCACCCACTATTGATGCTGATGATGTTACAGTGAATGCTTCTAGGGAAAGAATTAACGACACTAGCGCGAACGAGACTTTCCCTTCAGGTGGTGCGGAAGCCAGATACATCTCCAAGATTACCCGAGCTACCAATGATGTCACTAGCGAGGCATCAGAAAGGCTCAAAATAGTCACCCAAGCATATCTACCGAACGAAAGCGGTATTGAGTTGTATGTTCGTGTCAGGAATGATAATGACGCAGAGCCTATTGACGACAAGAACTTCACTCAGATGACATTATACACAACAACGCCAAAGTCGAATTCTACATTATCGAATAGAAGCGACCAAGTGTTTATGCACCATAGGCTGTCGGCTAACAGTGACGGTGACAATTTCTTAGGTGCTTCTAATCTGGCGCGCGAGAATAGTGGAAATAATGGAGTTATCGCTTATCGGTCTGGGGACGGGTCTTTGCATCACGGGATTGATGAGTACCAAGTAAAGGTTGTCTTCACTAGACCTGATGGGAAGGGGACTGCCTATTCTCCTGAGGTGAGTGCTTTAAATATATTTACACACAAGTCACCTCTGAACCTCGTATAATATGGAATTGCTGCGCGTAGAGAACCACCCCGAATTGAGGAAAGATCCTGACTCGGGGGTGGTGTTTTTCTTTGACGAAACCGCCAATAGGCAGCATGAAGCGTTGAAGCTGAAAAATGAAAGAACTATATCTATGCAAAATGAAATAGATGGGCTGAAAAAAGACATGGGCGATATAAAATCCATGCTTGCAATGTTAATAAATAAGTAATACTACCTTCAAGAGAATAGAGAATTTCAAATGACAGTTAATGTTTCGAACACAGAACTGAATAACAGCTTCAATTCATGGAGGCTCAACACCAACTATATAGCCACTATTATTAGTAATAATGTGGTCACAGTTGCGCGCGCAGGCTCTGCTAATCGGGGGGGAGTTGCTGTAGGCAATGGCCATATCAAAGGAACATTCTCTGCTACTGAATTCAGAGCAAACACATTAAAGGGCGGAAATACCTCTACATTGACTGGCGGCACTATTACTGTTGCTTCCAATACGGTCATTTCCCCCGCGACATTCACCATTAATGCTAACACTACGTTCAATGCTAACGTCACGTTCGCAACTTCTGGTGCGGAAACTCTGACACTTGGCGATATTTCTCGAGTCCGTGTTACAGGTGGAACGCAAGGCCAGTTCCTTCGTATAGACACTAAAACAAATACTCCCGCATTCAAGTCGTTCACGCTTAGAGATGTCACAGACCTTTCTTCAAACTCTGCGCACTTAATTCTATCCGGTGCCAACACTAGCTTCGGCGAAGCTCTTGACTCTCCGCACCTAAGATTCACTGGCGGTAATGCCAACGGAGACGCTATAGAAGTATTCTTGGCAGGCGATTCTACTCTCGGTGATTCAGATTTATTCCTACAGTTGGCAGACGCAAACGGTGATTCTAAATTAGTTATTACTGATAACGCCAATACTGTTGTCGCTTCCGTAGATTCTAACGGTAATATTGTTGCCGAAGGCACGCTACATGTCGAAGGCGCTGTA
>TARA_R110002153_G_scaffold80965_4_pt1 | contig 22840 bp, 43 predicted proteins | sample TARA_R110002153 | Tara Oceans TARA_R110002153 (sample SAMEA4398193) | marine metagenome | biome: Polar Biome; feature: [SRF] surface water layer (ENVO:00010504); material: water (ENVO:00002006), including particulate matter (ENVO:01000060) such as... | depth 5 m | reverse complement strand
ATATTATCAGTATAGTCGGGTTTTAATTATCCTTTAACTTTGTTAGCAGCATCAGTAATCTTATTAAGAAGATCATTAGATACCTTTTGACATCCTACTACGAGAGAACCATCTTCTTGAACTTTAACTTCGTAACCATCTTTAAGATCAAACACTGGTAGTTCAACTTTAACCTTAACAATCTCCAAGATATGGATAGGATATGTATAATATCTTCCTACCAAAGTAACACCGTATTGACTGAGAGTATTAACCTCATACTCTCCCCCAACATAATCATTCATTCTAACGTTCCAAGTATTTTCCCATCCTAGTTCACCGCTCTTGGCCTTACGAAGAATCTTAACGGTATCTCCTTCTTTAAGACCAGTCTCTTTAATGATTGCTTCGTGTAGCTTATTATATAGTGTATCCATGATGTTATTATTATAGTCGGGTTTTAATTAAGAAAGTGTAATGGGTTGCTTACCCGAAGGCTTGATAATACTTCGTAGGTCTTACAACCTCCATACTATCACAACTTATGCTACCATTATCGCAGGGATTACCCACAGTGTTTCGCAAGGATCAACCTGCTTCGTATCGTATGTTTGTACACCTCATACTAGTTAGTGATTAACTAACACGATCTTCTAAAGAAAGGATCTAAGGGAGTCGAACCCGAATCACATAGCGAATAAATTCTGAAACTATGTATTTTACCACGATACATAATCAATGTATCTATTAAACTAAGATCCAAGTTTTTTTATTGATTATTATCAATCTTCATATCTAGACTGATATCCTTAGCAGTCTTAGCTGTAAGTAGGTCAATCAAAGCAGATGCTTGGTTACTTGTTTCCCCTTCACCACTACCACTAGTGAATTGAAGTTCTGGAACCCAACGTTGCTTACTAACTGCACTTGCATAGTAGGAATTGACTTCAACCCATGCTTTAAGTTTTTGTTCAAGCGCACCATCAGCTTCAATAACTAGACGTTTACGTTCCGATTCACCTTCACCAATAAGAATTTGTTCTTCCTTATACTCTTTAGCAGCAAGTTTCTTTTGTTCTGCCTGAAGTAGTTGTTGTTGGGAAACTGAAACTAGTTGTTGTGCTTCAATAACAGCAACCTCCGCCTTTTGTTGCGCCTCAACAATTGCACGTTTCTTCTCTACTTCTTTTTCATATTGAGCAGTAGTAACTGCTGACTTACCTTTAGCCTCTGCTGTAATTTGCTCTTGCTTTGCTTGTTCAGCTTGTGCAATAGCAGTAATGATTGCCATCGTTGCTTCACGTTTCGCAGAGATTTGTTCAAGAGTCTTATCTTCGAAGTTCCAGTCGGTAATTTGATACCCACTAACTGTAACGCCATAAGTTTCAAGATCTCCATTGATATGTTCTGGCAGTCCATCATCTCCCATCTTAATAATTGGAACGTTCTTAGTTACAAATCTACCTGTCTCATCTTCTGTTCGAATTTGACTTAGTTCTGTCTTAAACTTACCATTCTTAAGCTGTGTTTGACTCCATTCTGTAAAGATACCACGCTTTTCAGCATACGCTTCCTCCGAACTCATAAGACCTGCTGTTAGGTTATTAGATTCGTCGGTTACAACTTTAATCAATTTAAATGCCAATCCTCGATGTGATCGAAAAGCCTTATGAAGTTTCAACATACCCTCATCATCATTAGGTAGATTAAATCGGGCAACCCCGAAGATTGTTCCTGTTCCCCCGTCTTGATAGCGAACACCAATACCTTGAACATCAAGTGTAGCTTGTTCTTCTGATACAGTCTTATCGAAGTCGTAGGTAATGTTATCAGGATACTCTTCAGTCTTACCAAAGAGTTTCAAATACCACCCTGCTGTAAACTTAACACTCATTGTTCCGTTAGGATATTGGATAACCGTTCGGTATCCTGAGTCATTAGTTCCTGTCAATGAGAAGAACATAATGATTCCTAGAATCAATGCTACTCCTGCTAGTCCTGCTTTAATTTTGTTATTCATGTATTATTTCTTTTTCCTTTTGTTTGTTTGTTTTGTTTTGTTCTTTGATCTGTAATTGTATGTCCAGTTCAAGAGATTCGATTTCAGCTTCCGCTAATTCTTTCTTAGCTTTCTCTACAGCGTTCCACGCCAGTAGATACTTGATAATCAATACCAAGGCCGACAGTATTAGTATTCCAAATAGTAGTCTCATTCCCAAATTCGGTTAAGTTTTTCGTCATACTTAGGAAAAAGCCTATCAGGATTCTTCTCATTATACTCTAGATATTCCTTTTCATAGGGGACGAAATCATTATTATAACGATCCAAGATGGCCTTATCAAATGCAGACTCCTTACGTGACCACATCCAATCATGTAGACGTTGATATACCTTATCGGGAATACCCTTAATGTATTGTTTAATTTTTCTCTCTCATATCAATCAAGTTCTAAGTATGGGTTGTCCATATTCAATGTCGCATTGTATTTATTTTCCCATTCTACGATTTTTGAGATTTTGCCCTGATCTACCAATCTTGGCTTATCTCCAGAGTTATCATATAGTCGCACATATAGTCGAAATTCAACATTACAGTTTCCACTTTCCCTAGGATCACCATCACAGTGACAATAGTAGTATTCTTTTTTCATATTAATTAAAGTGAAAATATACCTCTGAAGTAACCTTATCTACAGCTGCACTTTCCTTACCACCAAAGTCATTGACAGCTACTCCCGGTTCATTACCAAGGACAAAGTAAACATAGGTTTCCCCATCATCTTTATCGCTATCTCTTTGAATGTATAGATATGATTCACCTACTGCAAGAATACCCTCAATGTAATCCTCTGTAGTAAACTCATCAGTTTCTACCATCTCTCCATCATCTAATCCTACCAAGGTAAGACCTTCTGCGATTAGACCATTTAATACTCTACTAACTTCATCTTTATATTCGCTCATGTTATTATTATAGTCGGGTTTTAATTATGGGGATTGAGTAGTGTTATTGCAAGATCGAGGATGAACTCAAGGACTTCATTAGATGTATAATTTTCAAAGGGTTGCCAATGTGTAAACTTACTATCATCTCCAGTTTCAAGAGCATTGTAAAGTTCTTGTCCATCTAAGTCACAACCATCAGATAGGTAATGTCTAGATGCAATGATAAAACACTTAGCGTGGGATGGATTACTTATATCGAATTGGTAATGGTGAATATGTTTAATCTTTGGCATGTTATCAGTATATTCGGGTTTTAATTATCCATTTCTTGATTGTAAAAGTCTTCAGTCATCATATTACAGTCAGCTTCTCGATCTTCAACCATAAAGCTTTTAATATAGTCTTTAAGTTTCTCAGATGAATTTTTATATGTATAGTGAAATTCTTGATCGAACTTTCTACCACGTTGGTATGTAACTGCGATTAAAACATCATCAAGAAAGTAAGCACGATAACCTACCCATGAATCTGTGCAATACCATTTATGTAGAAAATATATCTTAAGCCTTTTATCATCAGGCTCATTAAAGTTTTCCCCATAAAATTCAAATTCAGTTTCCGCTATATTCCATATATTAAAGTAACTTTCATTATCTTGGGTTATTCTAAGATCATCTAAACCTTCGCGGACTGTCATGTTATCAGTATATTCGGGTTTTAATTAAGGTCTTCGTGTCGCTTAATAATCTCCTTAACCTTTTCGATTGGAATAGTCTGACAACCAACAACTACATCATTACCTTTGATTACAGCAGTATATTCAGCATTGAGTTTGATTCTATTTGTAAGGACTGTAATATTAGTCAAAGTATGACTATAACCATCCTCATCTTCAACGGTAACACAATAACCATCACGTTCAATAAGTCTTGTGATTTCATCATGTCCATTATCCTCTTGAACTTGAAACTTATTCCATACAGACCATGCGTAAATTTCAATATCACTTACTTCACCTTCTCCAGTTAAGCGAACATTCTTTCCAACCAACCCTTTAGCTCGGTCAATATCGTTATCAGCAAGATGATGTGAACAATCTGACCATTTAATCCAATTTCTATCTGCATTATCATCAACGATTCGTAAACTCTTACAGTCATCTGATATACTAGTTACAATGTATTTTTGACCGAATGTAACATCAGTATAGGGTCCACCATTTACCGTTATTTCGTCTCCTTCTTTATATAGTTTATTCATGTTATTATTTGTGTTAGTTGATTTTAATGATAGTGAAGTTTAGAATGAAAAATGTAATTAACATTATCGACCCAACAACTCTAATAGTAGTTGTCGATTGTTTTCCAAATACGGAATATCCAGCAATATATCCAATTGATAGGCAGAATATGTAGTAAATTATATGTAGTGCATCCATGTTATTATTATAGTCGGGTTTTAATTATAAATGGTAAACGTTAAAGAAAATTTCAGTGTGTATGCTAAATAATAACATGCGTAAGTATAGAGAATACACAGATGAAGATATTATCGCCCATGCAAAGGATGTTAAGAGTATTGCCCAATTATTAGTTAAGTTAGACTTGAAGGTTGCGGGTGGAAACTATGCCCATATAAAGAAAAATCTTCAACGTTTGAATGTTGATTGCAGTCATTGGACAGGACAAGGATGGAATAAAGATCAACAGACTAAGGATTGGAGTAGTTATAGTAAGGTTTCATCAATCAAACCACACTTAATAAGAGATAGATCACATACATGTGAAAATTGCTTATTATCAGAATGGATGGGGGAAACTATAACTCTTGAAGTTGATCATATCAATGGTGATAGAACAAATAATGATAAGTCTAATTTAAAATTACTTTGTTGTAATTGTCACGCACTAACTCCTACATGGAGAAATAAGAAAAGAAAGTAGCACCGGAGAGACTCGAACTCTCACGCCCTTAAGGGCAACTGAGCTTAAATCAGTAGTGTCTACCAATTCCACCACGATGCCATTACTTATTTAACTACACACTCATATAAATTAATGTTTATAAGATTTATTTTTTGCGAACCTAGCTTTGTCGCAAATATCCATAAGTGTATCATATGATACATGTTGACAACCTACCTTAACTGAACCATCCATTTGAATGATAGCAGTATAGTCTCCAAGGTCAACCTCTTCATGTTTAGGGGCAATCTTTACAAGGACTTGAATAGGAACCCTAATTGTTTTAATACCGGGAATTGCGCTATCACAACTATCAGAGGATAACTTAATACCATCATAGTCATGAATCTCCTCAACTATACAACTATCATATTCAACCCACGGATCTAGCCTAGATACCCAAAATAGACCCCAACCAAGTTCATTATTTGAAGCTTTACGGGTAATCTTTACAGTATCCCCCACCTTAAGTCCCATTGCTGATACCATTGACTCTTGCAATGTTTTATATATATTCGCGTTCATAATTATTTTTAGTATATCTTTAAAAGTTAGGGGCTACGGCAACCCCTTATGACCAGTTAAGCCGCTACAGTCTCACCACAAAACTATATCACTGGATTTTATCACCACAAACAATCTTAGAGGGAAGCGTTATAGCCATCAACCGCTTTTACGATCTCCTTAAATTTACCAAAGGTAATTGTTTGACAACCTACTTTGATACCGTTATCGGTAACTTCAGCAGTATAGTTATCATCACCAACACCTAGAACTACAAACTCTTGACTAATCGGTGTTAGAAATTCGATAATAGTGTCTACATCTTCAGGCCAAGCATAATCAAAACTATCACTACTAGATCCTGATAAGGATGAACCATCCCCATTCTTCAATCCCTCAATGTTGTGGATATTAACCGTATGCCAATAAGGTTGAGGCCAAGCTATATTAATTTTATCGACATTAGTTGACAAACCATGCCACTTAGCTCCAAGTGCAATTAGGATTGTTAGGAGCATAGTGCGATCATTGCTGTTTTCTGTTTTAATTGTCATATTAATTTATTTTAATTTTCTTTGCGTATTTAATTATAGTGCTTTTATGTTGGATGATTAGAGGTAGTAGTATTGGAATAGAACTAACTAAAGCATTCCAACATGTGATTATGATTTTACTTTTCATTTTACAAATCCTTCAAAGGCTAGAAACCCAACAAATAAACAGCAACAAGCTCTAATAGCATATAGAGTATCCCATTCAAATGGAATGAATGATCCATTCATAAAGAACATTAGAAGTGCGAATATTGGAATACCTATTATAGCATTTGAGCCTCCAGAATATTCGTCTCTCTTAACTAACTTAGAGAATATCCAACACCCAAATAAACATATACATAGTCCTATGATGTAACCCAATAAACCATAGGGAACTATTAAATTCCCTGTTAGAAATATAGGTAGTCCAGACCACCAAGGTAAGTCTGATATAGCTCGTAATACTCTCATTTTATCTCTTTCTCACCCTAAGTATATTCGGGTTTTAATTAGCCTCTTGGAACTCATCAACAACCTTAGCAAGTTTCTTAATGGTATCGATATCAAAGGTTTGGCAACCAACTACAACTTTATCTCCATATATACGTGCAGTATATTCATCATTGAGTTTAAGAGATTGAAACTTAGGTGCTAGTTTGATATAAGAAAGGGGGATAAAGAAACCTTTCCCAGAAACACCAACAGCAAACTCACCATTCTTCTCAAGTTCTTTCTCCATCGAACCCCAAGCATTCTTAGACTGAACAGTATTAATATCATCCACAGTCTTCACAAGATGGATAGATGTAACCTTAAATTGTCGAACGGGATTACCACCCAAAGTTGGGACTACAACATTGATAATGTTCTTATTTAGAAAGGTCGCAGCCTTTAGAAGTTGTTGTTCAAGAGATAGGGGGGGACTCTTAAGATCTTTAAACAATACCTCCACCTTATCATGATACGTATAATCGTCCAAGTTATCGGCAGATGTCCATCCACCCCCTGCATTACTCTCATAAAGGTATCCCGAGTCGTTATGTATTTCGTAGGCAAGGGGGATATATGCGATATTATGCGCTCCGATGATGTTGATAATAGTATTAAACTCCTCAATACTATCAAAACGATATGCTTTTATTTTCTCCATGTTATCAGTATATTCGGGTTTTAATTAGCCTCTTGGAAGTCTTTAACAACCTTAACAAGTTCTTTAAACTTATCAAAGGTAATTGTTTGACAACCTACTTTGATACCTGTCTTAGATACTGTGGCAACATACTCACCAATACCATCTACAGTATAATCAGGAAGGCTACATACACGGATAATATCCTTAGCATCATTAGGCCAAATATAGTCACGCTTTATTATATTCGAGACTGGGTATCCTGAGATACTACGTTCGGAATCAATACATAATGATGGGTAAATGGTAAAAGGATATTTCCTTTCAATTTCATTAGGGGTGATAGCTGGATCATATTCCCTTCCTCTATGCCATACATAACCTAATGTGATTAGACATGCAATAAGGGTTTTACGTTCCGTAGCTGTATTTGTTTCAATTTTCATATTATTATTTTTTGTTAAGGATTTTATAAGATACTTCCATACTATATAGCACAGTATGGAATATCACCATAATACCTCCATAGAACATGTGACCGTGGTAAAAGTAACACCAATATCCAAATATTGTAAATGGTAATGTAAGTAAGAAAGTCCAAATATTTTGGGCTTCAAATATATCTTCGAGTTCATGCACCCCACCACATAATCCTAACACACAAAGAGCTGTGAATACATAACATATAATTTGTATGAATGGGTAGTCTTCGACAAATGCACAGTAGTTTATAACGCATCCAAGTAGACCATATAGTATTATATTAAGATATTTCATATCACCCTTCGAAGTCTTCAGGAAGTCCTAGAACATTATCCACCTTAATGTTAAAGCATGGAGTTTGTTCCACTGTAGGATCTAGGAGTTTCTTAGCAGCAGAAGGTGTAAGATACGAAGCGAATTGTGTCTTATCAACTACAACACCATCCACCAAGAACTTACTCTTAGGGATATGGTTGTTAGCACCCGAAGGGTATAGACGAAGATATAGGGTATCTTTATGTGTAATAACATGCGGATACCAACTCTTCTTAGACAAAGGATCTACATACCATTCACCCCAAGGGAGTTCTTGAACTTCCCCTCGTTCTCCATCAGCAATTCCTTGTTGAACAGAAGATAGATTGGCATATTCAACTCCTGTTTGAACAACAGCTACAGTATGCTTTTCAAGCAATACGCCCTTGTTAGAGGCTGAAGGTTTAGGGTTAGACTTCCAAGAAGCCTTTACAAATTGACCCTTAGAATTAAGGAGTTTGTCACGGACATCGGCGGCGGTTACGGTCTTGTTTTTCATTGTGGTATCAGTATATTCGGGTTTTAATTAGGTGTTTTAGTATTCTAAGTTATTAGTCAAGGCTCCAATCAAGTTCATCATCCAATTCAGCTACAGACTCTTCAGCCCATTGAGACTCTTGGAAGTTCCTATATGACATTCCAACCCAAAGACTGAGCATATCTAATAGTGCTAGTGCTAAAGTCTTATGTTTGGAATGTTCAACATAATCAGTGGTAGAAGGTTCCCAATAAGAACCACCTTCATATACTTCATAACCTACTTCAAATTCTGTGAAGTCTCTATTGGTTGAAATATTAATACCATCAAAGTTCTTATACCAAGGCATATCCAAGTCTTCTGTAAAATCATTAGGTGGACATTCCGTAATCTCTTGGTTGAGTTTAGTCTTAACGAATTGTAGAAATACTTCTACTTCTTTATCGGCAAACTTAATTTGTTTTACTAGTGGTGGTCGCAGCATATTCATAGTATATCCGGGTTTTAATTATGTAAAGGTGGAGTGTGTTGGAATCGAACCAACCAAGAAACGCTCTATCCAATGAGCTAACACCCCTTAAAGTTTTATGAACACATACATGTTCCATAACTAATACAACAGTTTGAAGACCACATATCACAACAACCACACCAAGTCATTTCACCTCCGCACATATAACAGACAGATTGATAATAAGTATATCTTTTTGCTTTCTTAAGGTTATGAAGTCTTGCACGTTCTAGACGTTTAACCCGACGACCATCCCCTCTCTTATATTTTAATCCTTCGGACATCATTTAATCTTATTACTCTTGAAGTAAATGACATTCCAAATGAATAATAGAGGAATATCAACTACCCAAAACCAAGGATTGGTAAAGGCGAACTCTCCTATTGGTGTTGTTGTAAAAAGTGCGAAGATTGCAATGAGGAAACATCCTAAGTAAAAATATATTGTCTTCATATTTGTAGTATATTCGGGTTTTAATTAATCTACTCCAACTCCATCACGAAATCCATAGATGTATGGGAACCTCGGAATACCATCAGGTGTAAGTTCAAAGAACCTACAAGTTCCATACTTATCAGGATACTTATCCTTATCGATCAATAGTTGAATTAGGTATGGACGTTGACCTTTAATGTTAGACTTAAACCTAACACCATCATCTCGTTCAAGAATGACATAACCAGCCATTGAAGACTTATTACCCCGACCTTCACAGATTTCAACGACTTTATATTCTTTATCTATAAACTCCTTACGCTTAAGTAGATTGTTGGAACGTTTAAACTCATAGGGTGTATTCAACCTAACCATCTGACCCTCATAACCTTGCTCCAAGAATAGATTATACCATTCATCTAGGTCTTCACTACTCTTACATGAAATAGTCTCAACAGGGATACAATACTTAGAAAGATCGAACTCCCCAATAAGTTTAGTAATGAAAGAACTACGATGGTCAAATAGAAATGGAGACTTAGCGCAAATATCATACCAATGAAACTGAACTACTTTCTTAGATTCTTCAAGATCTTTATCAGTAGGCTTTTGCTTCTTAATAAGACTCATGATCTTATTGAAGTCATCCCTAAGATCATGGTTGTATAGTTCTCCATCCAATAAAAGATCTGGATGCTTATCAAACAAAGGCTTAAGAGCATCTAAGATATGTGGAATAGATAGCCAAGGCTTACCAGTCCTAGAGAATGCACCTTCCTTAGAGATAACACACCTTGCACCATCAAACTTAGGTTGACAGTAAATAGGATAAGTAATTTTATCCTTACGATCCTTCCAGTTCTTAGCTAGAGTTGGAGCGGTAAATACAAAGTTGTCGATATCTGCAATGTCTTCAAAACATCCAGAATCTTTCTTCTTTTTCCATTTAGCCTTAGCTTCAAACAATGCTTGAGCTTCCGGTGATCTTTCATTCGCTCTACCTTCATTGGTTGGAATAGCAATAGTCCATTCAGTAGTAACTTCTGCACCTCCTAGCTGTCCATGAGTTGTGCGATACTTATCGTCTTCAACCTCAATAGCCCATCCATTAATAGCACCTGTAGATGTTCGTTTATATAGTATTGGTAGTGTCATATTATTTTGTAAAGTAGTAAACGATTGGCCAAATAAATAGAAAGATGTTTATGTAAATTGTATTTGGGGAAGTTATAATAAACCCCTCTTTAGATACATAGGTGTAAACTAATGCAAATAGATACCAAATGATTGGAATGATAGAAGTGCAAAATGATAAGATTGCTAGTATTGAAATCATAACCTTAGTATAGTCGGGTTTTAATTATTTGATCCTCTTACTGATAACCTTCATCTTCCAGTCTCCAAAGCTACCATTCATAATGAATGAACCAGCCCTAAAGTCATCTACAATATTAGTTCCAACCTTAACCGACTTATAGAAGTCTTCATCTACAGGAATATCAAACTCAATAGCATTCATTGAATCTTTCATATGAGTTCCAATGTCCAAAGAGAAGTGACTCTGCTTTAGCTCAAGCTTTAGAATAAACTTAGGAGTCTTTCCAGACTTGTAGATATCAAGGATATGAAGTTGTTCAATTAGAGTATTAATCCTTGCACGTTTAGCTGCAATACTAGCATCCAATGATGTATTAGTAGCTACAAACGAATCTCGTTCTATTTGTAGAGTTTTTAGTTCAGTTTGAACATCCTCTTTAGTTTCGCAGGACATTAGACTCCCAAAGATAATTGGGATAAGTAGTAGTTTCTTCATATTATTATTATAGTCGGGTTTTAATTAAATCGAATGTAGCTATTAATTGAGTCTTCTGGTATTGTAATCTTCCAATGATAATCATCAAGGTTCCAATATTGATCATCCACCCCCTTTAAACTATACGTGTAATACCATGCACCCACCCATTTCTCAATCTTACTAGACTCTCCAACTACAAATATCACATTACTGCAATCTTCTGTAATAACCCTAATTACTCCAGTTGGGGCTTTAGATACAAACGTGCAAGTTGTTGAACCAGTTAGAGAACCTTTAAATGCACCACCTCCAAGGAACCCAGCTTGTCCAATAATAGACCCTGATACTGAACCCTGATTTGATAATGATATTAACTCTGAACTATTATAAACCTCTCGGTCTAAATACGTTTTTCTCATGGATATGGGGGGGAGAGCGATAAATAACCCTATCACCGTCATGATTGTAATCATAAGTGGTGTACACCACCAACCACTTCCCCTCTTCCCATACACAGCTAACAATTTTGAACCTATCCATACCACCGCAAGAACGGGAAGTATCACCATATATATAATTTCTAACCAATTCATTTGTTTTTACTCTCCTTAATTATTTCTTTTTTACGTGCTTCAATGGTAGTTGTTAGAGTATCTAACAGCTTTGTTACTTGGGACGTTTTTGGATAACGCTCCAATAATAGACTTTTAAAATATCTCTTTTTCAAGGATATCATAGTTTCATCAGCATCAAATAGTATCTTATGCTTCTTAGTCGGTTTTCTCATTCTTGATCTTCTTTTTTACCATACTGGACATTAGGACTAACACCCTCATCATCTAAGAGTAACTCATTACTCCTATCAGTATAACCGTCCACATAGTAGAAGTTACTAAGTTCTTCCAACTTTTCTCGGATGTCATCTAATTCCTCAGTAGTGTAACCCCAAGTCTCTTTCAAATCTTTCAATATGCTCGTAATCATGTTATCAGTATATTCGGGTTTTAATTATTACCATTCCCAGCCTTGATACTTTCTATAGTGTGCATCACACTCAGGATCTTCCTTAGCTTTACGTCTTTCAAAACGGAGCTTACGCTTCTTACTAGCTTTTCTACTAGAACTTTGACTCTTCTCTCCCCCTCGTTTAACTTTATCGAAGTGATGTTCTATTTGTTCCTCTAAAGACATGGTATTATTTGTTATTCCTATAGAAATCCATTAGGTAATTCATCTTAAATCTTTCAATAACCAAATGTGATTGTTCTGTCATCATCTGCATACCAAATTTATCATATACATCAATTTCAATTGTTGCGATATGTTCAGCATTTAAAGGTTTGCCAGTCTTCTCATCACATTTAGTTGCGGGAAGATATATCTTGAAGTCTGTTTTATATGTGTCCATTACGTTAGATCCATCTCATAGAAAGGTGAAAAGTTAGTTGACGCAAATTTAGAATCCCCTGCATCTACATAAAATGATATGTTATCGTCGATTCTATCACTTTCAAATAAAGGTAGTAGTTTAGCTACAGAGATAACCTTACAAGGTTTAAAGTCCTCTTGTAGACCATACCCACAATCAAGTAGGATGGTATCACCCCTAACAACATCTTTAGCATACTTAGTTTGTCTTTTCATATTATCAGTATAGTCGGGTTTTAATTATTAAAATGGTGACACCGGAAAGATTCGAACTTTCAACCCGCACCTTAGAAGGATGCTGCTCTTCCGTTGAGCTACGATGCCATTATTAAAGTTTATTTATCAATTGAAGAATAGTTCGATCCACGCCATAGCTAATCTATCCCTACCATAGAAGCAGTTATCACAGTAACAATCATTATCTCCACCCCTAAGCTCCTCTAAGGAATCCTCATCCAGATCACCATACAAGGGATTACGGGGATCATAGGTGCATAAGTTCGCATTTATCTCGTCTGTTGTCATTGCAAATTAACCATATTACCAAATCTTACTCATTACTTCCAAGATCTTAGCCTTAGTTCTTACATCCCAACCAGCAGTTCTATTAATCCTTGAAGACTTAATGATTCCACGTTCAGTCTTAGTGTTAATAGCACATACCTTGATGGAATCGCATCCTACTGTCTTAGAAACTCCATCCAACTTGATTGAGGAATATACCTTAACCATAGTATCAGGGTTCTTCTTAGGAACATAAGAGTAAACAAACTCGTTGCCTACTACTTTCTTACCCCACCCCTTAGAATGTTTAAGAAGAGAATCGAATTCCAGTTCTGTAATCGTTGTATAAGTTGCAGCCATACCCAGAGTATAGTCGGGTTTTAATTACTAAAGTGATATCACTTCTCTCACAATTTTAATATGTGAAGCAAGGAATGTTGAGTCCTGATTATACATTCCTTTATGAACTACCCCTTTAATTTCACATTCAACAACTATAGTGGGAAACTCCATCATAAATGGTGGTCGATTTGGTCGTATTATACAATTTTCCTCAAATCCAAAGTTACTAACAAGGAATGCCATTCGCGCATCCTCCTTATGTTCAAATACACCCCACTTACCATTATGGAAGGAAGTGAAAGGAGATGAATTGGCAGTAAGAACCTTTCTATGAATTCTCTTAACACTTTTAACAAAGCTAACATTTCCATTCTTTGGTTTTTCATGTATAGTAGCCTTCTTCCACTTTCCAAATGACATAGGTTCCCCCATAACAGGAGAGATATACTTATTATCTCCAGTCTTTTGCACACGCTTATAAACGTATTTAGGAATGTCCGATTCTGGTAGATTCCTCCTAATGATTTGATCACACATATTAGTTATATTTTATAATTAAAGGATGTATATTGGTATTAGGTTCAAACCTAATACTACGATTATGAAATCCCCTGATTTGAACCCCATCCCTATCATAGAAATGAGAGACATCAGTATTAGTAGATGTTACAATGTTCTTGTAGGTATTCTTAGCATGACTAAGTTTAACGTCAAAGTCTTCATCCGTTAGGTAATGCCAAAGGTTAATCAGTTTCTTCATGGTTACAGTATATTCGGGTTTTAATTAGATATGTTGATTCAAGTTAGAGATTACAAATCCTGAAGTATCTCGCTTACCTCTTCCAAGAGCAACCAATCCAACTACGGAGTTCTTACGATCTAGGAATCTAAGGTCAGAGTCCATACCACTTATAACCTTACGCTTAAGACGAGTCTTAGGTAGTTTGTTAGAGAATACAGTGGCAATGTTACCCTTCATACCTGCAACAACTTCACAAGTAGAGCTATTTGATTCAGACCTAGAGAATGTAAGGTGATAGTTCTTAGGAAACTTACCAGTTAGAAATCTTACCATACGACTTCCAACTTTAGTATAGTCATAGAATTGAACATCAGGGAAGTGATCCATCATACTCTTACCTTTATATTTGATAGACTCCCAAGACAAATCAGAAGTAAGATTCAAGCGAAACACTGGAATCATGTTATTCTTCTTAGCCCTACGGACTTGAGTTTCAATATCTTTGTAAAGTTCATCAAGAAACTTTGGTCTATCTTGAAAGAAGAGTAGAGTCTTCCTAAGTCTACCCTTCTTAACGTTAGGCATGTTACCCATACCTGATAGGTTAAGACAAGCATCAGAACATCCATTAGATGCGGAAGGACATGTATTATATCCAGAAACCTTGTGAGGACTTAGATGAATACCGAATGTCCGGTAACCCATCTTTTCACCTTTAAGGATTTTAGTGTTAGCGTGTGTTAGTAGCGGCATATTATCAGTATAGTCGGGTTTTAATTAACGGAAAATGGTTCTGGTTTCGGCAACGCCATTCCAACGGTCTAAGGTTTAACTTTTAATGTTTAACTACTAACGGTATAAGTTTTGAGTTTTGAGTTTTGACCAATTCGAAAATTGAAATCATTGTCATTAACATTATCGGTATTTGTATTGCTCATCGTTCAATGAACTATTTTTTGTTGAAACTTTGTTACTTACTCCCAGAAATTATTCAAATCTTTGTGATTGCATTATAGTTATCAATCTCATCCTGTAGATCTTCAATCTGTTTTTGGATATGTAGAACATTATCGTCAACCATCCTACTACTAATTGTGTTGATATATGTATGAGTGACAGCTTTATTAACCCCCGTCCCATCATATACATTCACAACAACTTCCTCAGATGGTTGACCCGAATGGAATCCATTCCAAAATGTTAGTTCAGCCTTAGCCTCTGTAAGCGCAATAAGATTATCTGCAATGCCAATATTGGCCGTGGCGATCTTACTCTTAAGATCAATTAGGAATGCCCACTCCTCTTGGAGAGACTTAAGAAGATCCATAGAGTTATAGTCTCGATCTACACCTTTCTCATACCTATTATTAGTAAGCACTTGAGTTTGAAGCTTTGTAATTCTACCAGTCGTGCGATTTTTTTCTTTTAATGCTTTTGCGATGTTCATATTATCAGTATATTCGGGTTTTAATTAGCTTTTAGGTATTCATGTAGGGTGCTAATCTTAACACCAACTGCATTCCCTACACCTCCTCCCCCTATAGGGTTAGCCTTAGCCATGAATGTAGGACAATCAAAGTCTTGATCGTATACATATACTGTAACGTTGTTCTCTAACTTAACCACAAATTGTGGATATTCTTTAGTGATATCTTTATCAATTAGAACCCTACAAAGTAGTTCAACACTTGAATCTTTAGAAGGCGCAGGGGCTTCAAATACAAATCCATGAGTAGTTGAATAGTCCTTCTTAAGTTCTTCGATAGTTAATGTTTTAAATATAATCATGCTTGTAAGTAGTAAGTTTCTTCCTCAAATTCAATAGTTCCATAGTCTTGTTTAAGTGCTTCAGCAGCAGCATCATAATCTATAGATATATGATCCCAAGGCCAACCACCCTGATCTAACTCTACAGGCATTTCATATGCATCGTCGATTAGCTGTTTCGTATATTCAACGAAATGATCTTCATGGATAAGTGACACTCCACTAGACCATTCACTATATCCTTCTCCTACAGAGCAGAATGCTTCTAAAGGTTCTAGTTCATCTTTCTCTAAGTCTGCTATACTGTCCTTGATAGACTCAACTTCATCATAACATTCTTCAATAAGACCTCCAGGATCTGGATCATCTTCACCCATATCCTGATCATATCTCTTAACCTTATCATATTCTTCGTTAGCCACATCAAGTGAATCATTAAGATCATCTCGATCTCCTTGTAATTCTTCAAGACGAGATACGACTTCCCTTGAATCAATTATATCATCACCGAATACAAAATTTGACATACTCATAGGTTTATCAGTTTGGATTTTTTATCAGTTTCAACTAATTCTAGTGGCGGCAGCTTTAATACTACCCATAATCTTACGATGCTTACCGATAACAGCAAATACATCGTCTTGCCTATCTGTAAAGATCTTAGCAATTTCAGTAGAACTGAATTGATTACCATTAGTTTGCTTTTGGATGATTGCACGGAGATTCAACATAAGTTCATGTTGCTCGGCTTTTTTACGATCCGTGAAGGTTTGGTTGTCTCTCGTTTGGAATACATTTATTTGTTTCATATTATCAGTATAGTCGGGTTTTAATTATTAATGTTGTATGTATTCAGTTTTCGGTAATTTACCTCCCAGTTTTTAAAGTCGTTAAACGCCTCAAGACTGAATTTAGTAAGACTGAATAAATGCATCCACTTCTCTTGAACAACCTTATCGGGATGTTCGTCACCTTTCCGTAACCTCATTCTTCTGTAAGAACGATATCCTCTGTTGGAAAATTGAACGTAAGTGTAACATTCTGAGGATCAAGGTCTTTGAAATACTTCAAAGCCCTATCTTGAACCCTCATAAGAGAGGCTACAACTACATCTAGACGCTCTTGTGTGTCTGGAAGGTTATAACCTTCTTTAGCATTAGCACGGTTCAAAGCGATGTCGAGTCCAACAGTCTTGTTAAACTTATCAAGCTTTGTATTTAGAAGAGAGTATCCATATAGAACTTCTTCTTCAACTTTAACTGCAACTACGATTCCTCGGGGTTGCTTAGTTACTTCATCTCTAATATATTCTTTAATTTGCGTTTGCATTTTATTATTGTGTTTGTTATTGTTATTTGGCGATTCGCGCTACATACTTTGGAGGATCAACAGACCATCCAAACATTGTTTGGGTTTGAGTTTTTACAATTTCCAATTCTTTCCCAATGAAATTCATATCATTAGTTGTTGTCGTTGGAATATCCCTAATGATTGGTTGGATTATGATCTCTCTAGATGTTTCAACTGTTGTTGCTGGATGTATAGTAACTATATCATCCCCTAATGGGGCTAGAATTGAGACAAAAATGATAAAAACCCCAATAAGTGTGAGGGGAATGCAAACACCAGTATCCCAGCTTTTAATATCCATGTAGATGAAATAGGCTAAAAAGGCTAAGAGTAGAATAGTAATAGTAATTGTCATAGTGTTAGTGTTAGTGTTAGTTAGTTAGTGTAATTTCAACGTCTAGAAGTCTAAACCCTTCGATAAGGTCTTCATCAGATATTTCAGCCAACTTCTTATCGAAGTCATCTTTGAGAATGTCAAGTGAGTTGGATTTAACTTCCTCTACTCTAACATAGAATTTCTCAGGTGCAACCGGAAAATACTTAAAAAATGCAGGACATAGCCAAGGGGTGAGAGAGAACTTAGCATCTGTATAGGTTGAACCATATGGTTCAGTCTCCCTTAGAAGTAGTTCTACTTGATAGTTGGGGAATGGAGTGTATCCAAACATCACCTTAACCCCCGTAGATGCTGCGAGGATAGTCATCCCTGCGTCTTCCACCATCTTATCGATAAGTGTGTTAGTTTCTCCTACAAAGGGTTCAGCAATCAAGCCTGTGGCTTCATCGTCAAACTTCCATGTTCCTTGTTTGTTCCGATATGGGTAGATTTCGAATAGTGAGTTGCTCATTGTGGTATCAGTATACTCGGGTTTTAATTAATTAAATGAAAACACCTCAAGATTATTCTCAAGGTGTTTTACTATTCAGATCACGTTTACTTGGTTTCAATTAACAGTTGATTAGTATTATTTGCAGTTTATGATCTTATCAAAAGACATTTTTTACGTTCCCGTCTTATCCAGTTAGACGATACCCTCTTATGTTATAAGCGAGGGCAGCAGGATTCGAACCTACATTTGGTCTTCCAATAGATGTATATATTTGCTGTTGTCTTTTTATCAGAATACGTTTGGTTATTTTAAATAATAATTTTTATATTTGCAGTATGTATTCTTTTCCAATTGACAGATATGGAATCGAACCATTTTAGTTACCTCGGACCACCGACAGGCTATTTTACATAATAATTGTTTTATTTTGCTGTTTGTCAATTTTTATCAGAACAGATAAATGGAATCGAACCATATTAGTTTCCTCGGACCACCGACAGGACTAGTGTATAATTAGTATTTTGTTTATTTGCTGAAACTGTTCTTATATCAGATTGCGTATATGTATATAATAAATAATATGAATATTTGCTGAATGCAATCTTGTCGTAGCTTTTTGAAGTAGTGCCACTTAACTACTGAGATTATATCCTCTCAGCGTATTTAACCACGCTGAGAGCATTTGTCAAGCCCTCTTATGCTATTTCTACCATATTCAAGACTTCTTGGTCTAGAGCAGCATCCATTAGATCGTAGGTAGTCTTAATCTTTTCAGACAAGAAGCTAACTACACTAGCAGAGTAACCACCAAAGTAGAAGACGTTTTGTGTATCCTTACCTGTTTCAAATTTCTCCCCAGAAGTTCTTCCGTAGAAGGAATTTTGAAGGTTCCAAAGAACAATCACAAAGTTATCTACATAATCCTTAGAGAACCCAGCCCTACGAAGAACTGACAATGCAGTTTCAACATTAGTCTTACCTAGAGAAGTTGGATTAAATTCACTATCAGAGATACAGAGGATTCCCGATGGGAAGTCTGACTCTGGAGTTCCTTCTTGTTTCATCTTAGCAAAGAGTTTGATAACACTTTGGAAGTTAGTAGAACCATAACAAGCTGCACGGTCATTCTTATACTTATCTACAGTAGATTGACCATTCCACTTATGGAGTTTGGCATCCCTATTAAATTCGATCCAATGATCTTGGAAGGTTCCATCTAGGAATTCACTGAAGTAAAGAGCAATGGCCTTAGCAACGTTAAAGCATGAAGACTTAGTTCCGGGACACATCGATGACATTGACCCTGAAGTATCTCTAACTACGATCAAGTCAGTAACATTGTTATCTTTAGCCTTTTGGACTAGAGTATCAAATTGCTTATTGATTGTAACTTCCTTAGCGTTAGCACCTTTCCATGTTCCTTCGAAAAGTTCATGGACGTATCCAGTATACTTAACATCTTTAGTCTCAGGGGCAGTAATCCATGCGGAATACTTATCACTAAGATTTTGATTCTTCAAGAACTTACTCTTAACAAGAATAGACAATGCTCTACCATGAATCTTATCAAACTCAATTTCATTGAAACGACCCTTAGAGATTAGTTTTTGCCAATCATGTGCAGTTCCAGATGTCTTAAGCTTACGATAGCGTTTGTAAGCAGATGGATCATTCGCTTTACTATCAAAGACCAAAGAACAAATCCACTTAGCGATACTATTATTAGATTGTGCATCGATAGTAGTAGCTTGCTTACGTGACTTAATTTGGGGAAGATACTTCTTAAGAAGTTCTGAGGTATTCTCATTCTTAAGTCCTGCGACAATCAACTCTCCAAACTTATCCCAATCTAGCTTACGATTATCCCAACCATTATAGCTAAGATCGTATTGAAGCATAGTAAAGGCATCCTTCCATGATCCAAGGGAGATGAACAATAGAATGTTATTCCAGAATGATTCGGGAGACTTATAGTTCAACCAGATCATACGCATGATAGCTTCATGCTTTAGTTCAGTTCCCTTTTGAGGAAGTTCAGTCTTACTTCCATCAGGAAGAGTTACTGTGCGGGGAATGGTGCGAAGGAAGAGAATGAACTTAACACATTTAAGAGGATCTTCTCCCCATAGAGCTTCACAATCTTGCGAGATTTCGGAATACTTACGAGGAACCTTATACTTACCAGCTTTTACAAACTGGTCAGTGAATGAGTCGCCACTTGAACTATATTTGAGGGAATTATTTCCGCTTCTACACACGTTAGATGCGGCCTTTGCGTTGTTTAGAAAGGTGTTAACTTCCTTACGGGTCACTCCTTTGGTAACTACTTCTGCTTTTCTTTTTACTTCAAACATATTATTATATTTCTTGGTTATGGTGCTTTCTATGACAATTAGAACATAGGACTATGCATTTGTCAATCGACTATTTCAATTTAAATGTCCACTTCGGGTTCTTAGGGTGGACGAAGGTATTTTCTACACACTCTGCGATTCGCTTATGGGTCATACCCTTAGATCCATTAGCATTGTAAATATTACTATCATTAACAGCCACAGCATTATTCATAGTCCCATTAGGCAGTTCAAAGTTAGGAACAAATGTTCCCCAACCAAAGAAGTCTCCAACACTTTTAGTTGGTACATAGTCATTCTCATCCTGCGATTCATCAACTTCAACTCCATATGTAATAGCAACGTCTTGAGCTACGGCCAAACAACAACGACCACCATTTGCACACATACGCTCTCTAGATTTCTTCTTATTCTTTCGTAGTGCATCAGCCCAAAGTTGGTTACGATACACTATTTGAGCTTTAGTTGGCTTTAGGAGATTTTTTGTTTTCTTCATGTTATCAGTATACTCGGGTTTTAATTAATTGCTTAGTCGATATCATCGAAGTCTACGTATGTGATTTCATCAGGCTTATTACGATTATCGTCATATTTTAACTGTAATCTTATAGCAGTTTTAGCTGCTTTTAAAGAGGTAAAGGTTCGATAGTCTGGTCCTATCCCATAGAAATCAAACGTCCATAGGTCATCACCAGTAGGAACTCCCCAATACAAATAAAATTTTCTTTGTTGGACTATGAATTCGAATGAATCATAATCTCCATAACGTTTAACTATTCTATACTTTTTCATACACTATACAATTTTCTTTAAGGTTCTTACCACAAGCAAAGCAAAAGATCGCCTGATAGTCTGCATTAGCAGCTACCATGTAAAACTCCCCTTTACTATATGATAATACAATGTCAGGACAATCAAGCCCATGTTCGTGACAAATATATCCTAATTGTCCTTTAGCTGTATCACAACAGAATTTGTTAAATCTCATGTTGTTGTTATTATAGTCGGGTTTTTAATTAGCCTAATCCAAAATCTTATATCATCTTGGCGGGTTAATATTGGTCCATAACCACCATACATGCGATGGATGTAACCATCATGTCTAAGTTTAAATAGGGCGTTCACCCATGATTGATTATTAGTCATTTTATATGAGGCTTGTGGGGGAATCGAACCATAACATCAATTAATATACAACTACTGACTAGTCTTCACCATGTATCTCTATCAGTTCCCTATCTTCGATATTAATTAGTACAATATATCGATGCGTATACCATTCCGCTTACAAACCTATGATGATCTAGTAGCAGTATTCCATGCTACTAGATCGGGGTGTTGAATGTCGAAAAACAACACATATCCTAACACTGGTTAGAAATTCTTTGCAACACGTTCCTTAATCTCTGCGAAGGTGTGTTCTGTAATAAGTTTACTATTCTTGAAGACTGGAACAAAGGCACAGTTCTTAACTTCATCCCAAGTAGCTTGGTCTTTCATATAGAATCCGCCTTTATCATCTTCATAGACAGCAGTAAGTCCTTTGGCAGACTTCTTGAGTCCATCATCAGTCTTAGGATCTTTGAAGATCTCAATACCTTTACGTTCACCATCTACTAGGACTTCTCCATAGGTAGACTTAACAGCGAATCCATGAGTATCCCTAGTGACAATAGCATTAGGAGAGATAGCACCTTGATAGGTAAAGCTACCGATTCCGAATACTACGTTAGTAGATGCAAATCCCTTAGCTTCAAGACGTTCACAGATTTGTGTAGCACGTTCCAAGGTAATACTATCACCATAGATTGCGCCAATGTGACTATCAAGTTGAATGTAATCCTTGGAAGTCTTAGTTCCGCCAAAGATCTCATAGAGACATTGAACCATACCTTTGACTTCGTTTTCGGTAAGTTCTTTACCTTCACGATATTGTTTAAAGTTACCAGTTTTATCAAATGTTCCATTCCAATCACCCTTTTCGTGAAATTTTCCATCTTCCCCAATGACAATTTCATCTGACATATAACCAGTGACAATCTTAACAGGATCTCCGCTATCAGGTCGAATGACAACCTTACCATCTCTGGCCATGATCTTATCTTTAAGTTGGGCTAGGATACCATTAGTAGGGTCTACTACGTTCCAGAAATCCCAAGTATCACTAACGATACTTACGATACCATCGGGATATGTTTCAGTGATAAGACGTTCGAAGGCTAGTAGTTCGCCAAGTTTTTGTTTTTGTTCGTGTATTAGTTTCATAATTTATTGTCGTGTGATTATTATATTTGGGTTTTAATTAGTTAAAAATCCTCTAGATTTTTCCTTTTTCTTTTGGATCTTGTTATACACGATTGATATGTAACGTGGTTGAAGGCTATTCACACTATCGTAATTTTATTTCTGGAAGATTTAAGAAAGGGGAAGTGAAATCTCTCCACCC
>TARA_R110002153_G_scaffold6210_9_pt1 | contig 23016 bp, 20 predicted proteins | sample TARA_R110002153 | Tara Oceans TARA_R110002153 (sample SAMEA4398193) | marine metagenome | biome: Polar Biome; feature: [SRF] surface water layer (ENVO:00010504); material: water (ENVO:00002006), including particulate matter (ENVO:01000060) such as... | depth 5 m | reverse complement strand
AGGTGTTGATGCTGGTGCTGGTTTATCTGGTGGTGGAACTGCTGGAACTGTTGCTTTATCTGTTAATACTTCAAATGGTTTAAGTGTTGATGGTTGGGATGATGTTGTTTTAGGTGGTACTTTAACAAAAGATACTACAATCGCTGGTGGTAACCAAGAATTGTTCTTAGGTTTAACTTCAAGTCAAATAACTTTCCTTCATATCGATGCTATTCAAGCTCAAGAAAGATATTCAGCTCTAGGGACTGATGTTGTAACAATTGATAAAAACCCAGGTGGTTTTAAATTAAAGAACACAAACACTGATGGTGTTGAAACAATGAGTGCTAACTTTAATACTGTTGATATTGATATGCACGCAACGGATGCTCAAGGAAATGCATCTGATTTATCTATAAATACAAGTGGTATTTATGCAATAGCTAATCAAGGAAATGGTGATCTTATACTTGTTGGTGGACAAACTCAAATAGTTGGTCAAGAAACTATTGATATACAAGGTGGAACTTTAAGTGTTGGTACTAATGCTGTTACTATAAGTACTGCTGACTTTAAAGTAGATGTTGGAACTGGTATTGAATACACTAGTGATATTTCAGCAAACTTCACTGACAGATCTTTAGTTGATAAAGCTTATGTTGAGGCTAGATCTTCACAACCAGTTTATCAATCAGCTACATCATCTGTTGCTACTGGTAATACAGGAATTGCTTTAAGTGATACTCCTAATGACTACTCTAGAGTAGAAGTTTATGTTAACGGACAGTTACAAGATTTAACAGAGAACACTACTGGTGACTGTTATTTTGGACAAGCTGGTACGATATTGTCTTCATTGACATCAGGAGATTCTTTATTCTGGAATTCAGCTAACGCTGGTTTCGAATTATCTACAACTGATGTAGTTAAAGTTCATTATCAAGCATAATTTAATTTATATAAAACGGTGTTTTAATTAACACCGTTTTTTTAATTTAAGATTATATTTTTAATAAATTTAGGATAGTGTTTTAATTAACACTATCCTTTTTTTATTTTAAACTTTTGATATTTAATATATAATAATATTAAATAAAATTTATAATTTACGTGAAACAATCATTAAAACAGATAGCAGATATATCCGGTAATAGACTTTTAGGTAATCCTGATTCAAACTCAGGTAACATACGTGAGGTTGAAATAGGACCTGGACTTACTTTTTCTAATAATACTATATCATCAACATTATCAAATTTAGGTAAAGATAAAATATGGGTTGGTGATGTTAATGGTATACCACAAGAAGTAGATAAAAGCACTTTAGGTGGTGGTGGTGGTGGTGGATCAGGAACTAAAGTTCTTGTTAAAGGTGCTATGGGTGCTAATCAAACAGTGACTAGTTCAATACCAATAGTAGAATTTGTAACAACTGGTACTCCAGCTGGTGGTTCACTTAATGTAAATGGTGAATGGGATAATACTAATCATAAATTTACTGTAGGGGCAAGTGGTGCTGGTACTTATTTTGTACAGGCTCAAATATTCTTAAATAATGGAACTGGTTGGTCAACTTTATATTTATATAAAAATGGTTCAATTTACTCTTCTTTTGGTGGGAATGGTACTGACACTACAAATACTTGGGATAATTTAGATGGTACTATTGCTATTGATTTAGTAGTTGGTGATTATATAGATATTAGGGCTTATTCAAGTTCTAATGGTACTATTTCTTTTAGCAGTTGGCCTACTAGACAGGCGTTTAGTATAACTAAAGTAAGTGCTGTAGCACCGGCCGCTGGTACTGATGTTAATGCTTTACATACTAATATATCAAATGAAATTAATTCAGTAACAGAAAAAACTGACCCATCCAATACAGATAGTATTTTAATAGAAGAATCTGATGGTACTAAGAAAAGTCAATCTAGAAAAAACTTTAAAAGACCAATAGTTTCTACAACAACAACATTATCAAGTTTAACACCTTTAGTGGATGATATAGAAGCATATGTTTTAACATCCTTATCTAGTAATATAACTATAAATTCTCCTACTGGAACACCTTATGATTTTCAAAATTTATGGTTTAGAATAACTGATAATGGAACTTCTAGAACAATAACTAAAAATGCTATATTTGTTGATTATACAGGAAATTTCCCAACATCAACAACAATAAATAAACAATTAATATTCGCATCACAATGGGATGGTAGTAATTGGAATATATTAGCTTGGAAAATACAACCTTAAATAAAAAATTAATTATAAATTATAATGATATCAATTGTTAGTAAAATAGAATTAGGTACTAATAACACATTGTTATTAACTGATGTTGGATATACCACCGATGTTAATGTAATTAGTGACATTAACCAATCATATGACGCTACTTTAGGTATATTCATAGCTCAAAATAGAACAAAATTAGAATCAGGTGAAACCTTAATAAGTTCCTTTTTTGTTGATGTGGATTATGTCAATGAATCTAGAATACAAGTAGACACTATCGAAGGTTTAGATTTAATAGAAATAATAAATATAAACCAACTGTAAACTTATTAATATAATAACTAATTGTAATTTATTTTTATTAACATTTAATTGTTTGAAAATAAAATAAAATAACTAATAATGATTATAAATGGCTTCACCGACTAAAGGAAATACTACAAGTGCTAACCCAACACCGGCTAATAACTTTTATCAATTTAATCATAACCAAAATTCTGGTAGTGATAGATTGTTAGTTTTTCAACTAACTATGGCTAACACCACCTACCCAACTACGGCTACGTATGGTGGTCAAACTATGACTAGGTTGTATACTACTAATAGAGGTGGATTATCACAAAGGATGGCGTTCTACTATCTAGTAGATCCACCAACTGGTGTGAATGTATTAAGAGTTAATTTTAATGCTAATCAGTGGAATCCAATATCTGTTCACTCTAGAAGTTTTACTGATTCTGGTGGAATTGGTAACCATTCTTTAACTGGTGGATCTGCAACTCCAAACACTAGAACATTAACTATTTCACAAGACGATTCACTTATTTTAATGACATCTTGTTCAGTTAATCAAGTTTTGACACAACAAATACCAACTGGGTCAAATAAAAGTTTCATTACACATAATACAAATAGACAAGTAGCAACAGGAGCTATTTCTTCTAATTCTGGACACAGCGCTGGTTCTGTTTCATTAAGGTCTACTGCTACTTGGGGAGGTGTTACTTTAGATAGAATAGAAATAAAGGGTGTTGATAATAGTAACAATTCTACTAGTCCTGGTAATGAAGATTTCTTTTCAGTTCTTACTTTCTAATAGATAAGATTTGATTTTTTAATTTAATATATACATTATGATTAGAAAATTTTTAGAATACATAGACCAAAAATCATTTGAGCCTATATCATCTTTTATTATAAAGGATGAGTTAAACACTAAGATATGGGATGAGTTTAAAATGAAGGAAAACATTAGAGAAGATTTATTAAAAATAGCTAATGATTTTTATGATTCAACAGATTTGACTGCTGAGATTAAAGATATCATATTAACAGGATCTTTAGCTAATTACAATTGGTCTGAAAGATATTCTGATTATGATTTACATGTTATTGTTGATTTTAAAGAAGTCGGTGATGATTTCGATATGATTAAAAAATTAACTGGATATGCTAAAAAGTTGTGGACTTTAGAATATGAGATTGAATTAGAAGGATATGAAGTAGAACTTTATATTCAAGATGAAAATGAACCACATACATCTACTGGTGTTTATTCTGTTTTAAATGATGAGTGGAATGTAAAACCTGATAAGAAGACATTTGAGCCAAATGAAAAGGAAATTAAAGATAAAGCTGAACCTATTATAATAATGGTTGATGATGTTGAAGACAAATTCGATTCTTTATCTTTGGAGGATTTAAAGGAAAAATTAGATAAAGTTTGGGACAAGATTAAAATGTCTAGAAAAAGAGGATTAGAAGAAGGTGAGTTTGGTGTTGGTAATTTAGTATTTAAATTATTAAGAAGAAATGGTTATATCGGTAAAGTTATTGGTATGAAAAGAAAACTTTACGTAAAACAATTTAGTTAATATGTTAATTTCAGATTTAGAACAAGTAATAGATGATGTTTTTAACCAAGAAGAAGGTGTTGTCAAATCAGTTGATACTGTTTATGAATCATCTAAAGATGGTTATAAATTAGTTATTTCTATACATGGTTTAGTATTGGAAGATATATCTGTTATACATACAAAACTTATATTCAAAGTAGATAAAGAAAAAAGAAATGTAATTGGTGATTATTTTCACTATCTTTATGATATAAATTGTATTTATCATAAAATAAAATTTGAATCACAAGTAGATTTAAAAAACGAAATATTAGAAATTTTAAGAGATAATGATTTTGGTGAAGATATATTAATATTATCAGACTTTATAAACGCATCGGCTGTTTTCCTTAATCATTATATGAGAAAGGCTAATATAACTGAATATTCAATATTTGATGTTGAGTATGAACCAAAGTTTAAAATGACTAAATGTGAAAACACTGCTTTTACTTTTAAGGTTAATATAAATGATAATTACTTTATGGATGTGTCGATTAAAAAGTTAGAGGATGAAAAGAATCCAACTGTTTATCGAATTAAATTTGATTTTATGGAAGAATCTGATATAGTAGAGAATGATACATTAACTAATATACACTTTACAATAGGTTCTAATATAGCTAGAATATTGGATAAAAAATTAAAAAATAAATAACTATGGGAACTTACAGAGACAATACTCCAAATTATAACGTTAATAAAGTTGTTAAATTCACTGAATTTGATAAAGAAATTCAGAAAAAAGAAACAGAAGATTTTAAAAGAGGGTTTGTTAAAAACTCACAAAATAATCAAATAATCAAAAATTCTAAATTAAAGTTTAATGATAAAACTGGTAAGATGGATGATGTAACATTGAGTGAGGTTGATGATAAGTTAAAATCTCTTAAAGAATCGACTAGTTCTGAATCATTAGAAATTCTACAAAAAATAACTCAATATTTAGAAGACCATCCAGGTATTAGATTTGGACAAGCACTTTTTAATTTAGATATTAATGAGTTTAATAAAGATGGGTCTTTAATTTATAGAGATATCTATAATGATTCTGATGAAGAAATATTAAAAAGAATTAATAAAAACTTTTAATATCAACAATTATTTTTAATAAACTTTTCTTATGGTTTATGATATAAATATCAATAATTATAAAGAAAAAATTATGGCTACAACAGCGTATTTCGGAGGTAAATCCTCTAAAGTTTTCAGAGATTTTATCAATGCTAAAATACCCAAAGATGGTTCGGTTAAGAAATACTTAGAACCTTTCAGTGGTTCTATGGGAACATATATGGATGATAAAGAATTGAATTTTGATTCTGTTATTTATAATGATAAAAATAGACATCAAGTAAATTTAGTTAAGTGTTGTTCTGAGCCAGAAGAATTCCTAAGATATTTATATAAATTCAGAGAAACTGTATTAAAAACAGAATTAACAGATCCTTTAGATAAGTGGGATTTTTATAAAGCTTTATATAGAAAATATGTCAAAAATGATTTCTTAGATAATATGGATTTTGAATTGGGTGATTATAAGAAAGCTTCTATGTATGCTTTTTTAATAACATCTAGTTTCAGTGCTGTTTACCCAAGAGGTGCTGGGTTTTCTGGATATAATAAAGTAAAAGATAGATTGAAACTTGAAGTTTTAATTAATAAATTAGAAAAGAATAAATATACTGATAAGTTAAAATCAATTGATTCTTTTAATAATATTGATTTTCAAGAATTGATTAGTGAACATGATAGTGATGAGACTTATATTTATTTAGATCCTCCTTATTATAGATATGATGAAACTAAAGGAGAGGATGATGCTAAAAGATTGTTTTGGTATGGTTCTGATGATGAGGATGTTTTTGGACCTTCTTCACATAGAAGATTATTAGACTTATTAAAAGGATTAAAATCTAGATGGTCACTTTCATATTACTACTTTCCTTTGTTGGAAGAAATTTTACCTAAAGATAAATACTTATGGTTTGAGAAAGAAGTGAATAGGTCATCTGCGCATGGTGGTAAAAATCACGTATCTGGTAAAAAACACGAAACCGGAACCGAAATTTTAATTTTAAATTACGATCCTGAAACAGGAGAAAGGTTATTTAAATGATAAAATTAACACACCATAGATTAGATACTGATATACACCAGACGACTCTTTATACTAAACGATTGGAATATGATATATCTACGTTAGATGTTGAATTGGGTTATAATATACAAAGAGAAATATTAAGTGTGTTAAGTTCATCTAAAAATAAATTTGTTTTCAAAAAAGAAGATAGTCAAATAATATCATGTATAAGATATTCAGAAACTTATAATTTAATTATAGGTATTGAGTTTTATGAACACCTTATTTATTTTATCTCACCTGAAAGTGATGATTTATTAGTAAATAAATACAAAGATTTCGGTTTTAGATTATTAGGAAGAGCTTTTGGTAAAGATATTTACTTGAGTCATAATATTACTGATAATAATATTTATTTAACAAATGATGTTTTATTATATAAAGGAGAATTAACATATGATGATTTAAATAGAAATCAGATAAAAAAATGTTTTAATTTAAAAATAGATGATAAATCTGAGAAAATTATTATTATACAAGATGAAAATGATCCTAACTATGATGAATGGGTTTATTATAAAAGAAAGAAAAATATTAGTAATATTTTAAATAAATGATTTAATTATTTTATATATAGATATATGAAATATCTAAAGAACATATCAAATTTTGGTAAAAAATTTCTTATAAAGGAAAATAAACAACAAGCTGAATCTATTTTATCAAAATTAGGATTAGATGTTGATAACTCTGATTATAAAGAAATAAGAAGCCTAGTAGGAAGTAATGCTAACTACTTAGGATTATTCACTAAATTCTTTTTTACACAAAATGCTTCTATTATAGATTTAGATAAGATTATTGTTTTTCTACGATCTGATGACTCTAAAAAGTTAAATGAAAATCCATTAAAATATGATTTTGAGAAATTAGATGATGAGATATCTGAAATAGAAACAGATAAACAAGTTATGTCTTTTTATAATGAATTAACTACTGACCAAAAAGAATTTGTTGATATAGAAAATGAAGATTTTAGATCTTTTGCTGAACAATTTTTTACTATTAAAAATAAGAGAGGATTCTTTACGAATGTTTCTAAGATAAAAAACTTCAGGGGTTTATTATCTTCTATGAAAGAATATATTGAAAAGTATAATAAATATGGAAGTTATAAAAATGTTATTAAAATATTAAATGAGAATCCTAGTTTTTATGATATTGTTTTAAGTGATGGTGAAAAAGAATTAATAATAGCTAAAATAAAAAATTATGAAGGTTCTAAATTTATAGGAAGTGAAAACTGGTGTATAGTTAATTCGGCTTCACATTGGTCTAATTATACAAGTTCAACTCCAAGAAATCAATATTTTGTTTGGAACTTTGGTTTAGAATTATCCGATGCTAATTATTATACGGCTTATACGGTCAATATGGGTGATTCTTTCCACTCATCGTTTGATTTTAACAATAAATCATTGTCTTCTAAGTTTCCTCAACATATTAAAGATAATAAAGAATTTTTAAAAGGTCCAGACGAAAGTGATTTGGATGAAATTCAATTAAGAAAGGTAAAGGAAGAACAAGAAAAACAAAAGGAACAAAGAGAAAGACAATTAAGAATATTAAGAGAAAAACAAGCTAGAGCTGAAATACATAGGGGTGAAGAATTGTTTGAAACATATAAACCAGCTATGGCTATGATTGAATTCTTAAAAGATGAACAAGATTTAGAATTAGATGAAGATGAAGATATATATGATGTAGTTTTTCATGAAGAATACGAACATTATGATTTAGAAGTTTTTCACAATAGTAATGATTTATCGGAATGGTGTATTGGAACTTATAAACAAGCACATGATGCTTGTTATGAATCTCTTGATAATTATATTGATGAAATGGGATATTCTTTTAATTTAGATATGTCAAATTATATAGACGAAAAAGCATTAGGTAGTTATATAAATTCATGGGATGAAGACAATATAAGAGATGAATGGAAAGATTATGGTATAGAACCAGAATTAACTTCAAGGTCTGAAGATAAATTAGAAGAAGTAATTGAGTTTATTAAAGATAATTCAAAAGATAAAGAACAAATTGTTAAATTTTCTGATAAATATTTTGAAGAAAAGGGTAGTTTAGATTCTGATGATATAGAATCTATATTAAGTGACTTAGAGGATATGTTATCTGATTTAGAAGAACCTGATAATTTCAACACTGAAGATGAGGGTGAGTTATATGATTTAGAAGAAGAAAGATCTGAGTTCTATGATTTTTGTCAAGAATCACAAAATAAAACTGATGATGACCATTGGGAAATGTCTGAAGACGGTTACGATACTTATATTTCTAATAGAGAAAAGGAAATACAAGAGGATCCATTGGGATATTTAAGAGACCAATTTGGATACGATGAATCGGAGATTAAAAAATATATAGAAGATTACATTAATAAAGATGAATTAATAGAAGATATTATTAATATGGATGGATTTGGCCAAACATTAAATAACTACGATGGTGAACAACATGACGTTGAATTTGATGGTGTGGATTATTATATATTTCAAATAGGATAATGGTAGCGCACTTTTTCGACATAGATACTTTTGTTAAAGTAGAACAAAAAGTTTGGATAATTGATAAATCCAAACCAAATAGTCCTGTTCTTAAATTAAGTAAATCAGATTATAATGTTTTGAAAAAAGGTTTATTTTTAAATCAAAATTTAAAGTTAAGAATTGGTGGTGAGTATTTTTATTTCAATAAAGAAATGTTGGATTCTATTAAATTAGGATGTAAAAAAATAAAAGCTAATGTTTCTGATTTAACTTTTTCATTTACTGAATTTAAAAATATAGAATCATTAAACTATAAGTTAGATTTAAGTTCTATTAAACATTTGTTTAGAACTAATGATATTGTTTATATAGTTTGTTCTAAGATGAAAAATCCTTTTTATGAAAAAATAGTAGAAGAATTAAACCAAAAGTTAAGATTAAATGGTATTAAACCAAGAGATTTTTATTTTCTTATAGAAGATTCTACTAAAGTATTGGATGGTGATAATCTTATTTACAAAAAGATGAAATTGTTTTTACAACATTTAGTTGGGTATAAAACTGAGAATAATATTTTCATTGATGAGAAATTAACAGATGTTGATGATGTTTATTACTATGGTGATAATAAAACGGATATATCAAGAATGTCATCTTTTAATAAATTATTTAGAAAATTATTATCAAATACTGATGAGTATTTAAAGGATATTATATTGGATGATATGAACACAAGAAAGAAAACTTTAACTACACATTTTGTTTCTTCTAATAAGATGAATTTATTTGATACTAAATCATATGATTTGAGTTATAACAATAGATTAAAAAGGTTTAAAGACTTTTAACGACCCATTCTTTTGATATGTTCTTCTGTTATTATTATGAATTTATATCCTTTTTTCTTACAAAATTCAATCATAGTATTCCATTTTTGTTGATTAGTATAAGCCATTTTTAAATCATATTCAAAATTCTTTAACTTTTTGCCTTTACTTTCTGGTATTTTTAATTTACCTTCTTGTAAAGCTACTACCATACTATAATCTTTCATAGGTTTAACTTCTACTACAACTCTTTCTTTTGTTCCATCTTCTCGTGTCAACTCATAATAAAAATCAGAATAATAAGTATGTGTTTTAACTTTTAAATCACCACCATCAAAATGTGTTTTCTGATAAGGTATAGAAACACATTCAGATCCCCATCTAGTTATATCTTCTTTATTATCTAACCATATCATCATAGTTTTTTCCCATGATGATCTATATATAACACCACCTTTTGCGTTTAGTTTAACCACTTTATCTTTATTTTTGGGAACATATATTCCTTGATGATAATTTTTGTTTTTACTTAAAACATTTTGCATTAATATGGATTAATTTTATTTATATATAAATTCATGGGAGTGTTAATGGATAAATTAGATTTAAGTTTGTTGGTAAATGGTAATGGTGTTGTTGATAATTTTAAAAACAATTCACTTTTCTTTTATGAGGCTTATCAGAAAAATTCAGAATATATAGAAAATGTTCCTATATCCGATATCTATCCAGGTAATTTCTATTTCTTACATTATCATGATGATTCTAATTGGATGAAATATTCTCCAGTATTTGTAGTAGATTTTAAAAAGTTTAAAGATAAGGTTATTTTAATAGCTGTTAATTTCAATTTTATACCTATTGAGATAAGGGTTAAACTTTTCGATAAGTTTATTATACAAGAAGATATAGAAAATGAACGACCTTTGAAAGTTGACTTTGTTGGAATGTATGGTGAATTATTAAAAGTTGGATTTGAATATTCTTTAGTAGAATATAATTCAGCTCAGATAAAATTTGTTCATAAAATATCTTTGAATATACTTCCTAGATTTTTATATCACCAACATCCTATAAATAAGTATGACCCAAATAAGTTGATGAGTATATGGGAAGCTAAATTGAGTGGTAGAGAACAAAGACATAAAGAAATAATGTTGATGACTTTAGATGAGATGTATGATATAGAAACTGACATAACTGAGAAATACCAAAAGATGAGTGGACACATAAAAAGAATACAAAAAAGCATACAAAAGTATGGATAAAATATTTATAAAAGAGTATTTTAATATATAAATAAAAACTATTTTTAATGGCATCATACAACCCTTTTAATGAACAAGGAGAAATAGGATATTCAGAACAACAAAACACTGGACTATTCTCTAGATTACTAAGACAAGTATCATCATTCGGTATGAATTATGATGACATGGTTATTAAGAACCAAGTAGGTGTTGGTATAAATGAAGACCCAACTGCTTCTAGAAGTAGTTCTATGTATGACTTCTTTTCAAGAAGAGCCATATCATCAGTTTTGGATAAGAAATCTATTCCTTATTTAGATAAATCATATTCAGATAAGAAAAGAATACTTAGAGAATATGCTATTAAAGATGAAATAAGAGATTTCATATCTATTATAGCCGATGAAGCTATTGTTTATGATGATGATAGAGATTTCTGTGAACCGAAATCACTCTCTAATGATTATCCAACCGAAGTTTCTGATAAATATCAAGAAGTTTTTGAAAGAGTTTATAATAGAATGGGGTTTGCTGATAGTATAACAGCTTATAATTACATGAAGGATTTCCTTATAGATGGTTATATAGCCATTGAGATAATTTATGATGATAAAAATAAAAACATTATAGGATTTAATAGATTACAAGCAGATACGTTAGTACCGGCTTATGATAAATCAATAGGTAACCTTTGGATTCAATATCCGGAAGATCCACAATTAAGAAGAATATTCTTAGACTCACAAATAGTTTATATATCATATTCTACACAAAATGATTTCAGTGAAGTTTCTTATGTAGAAGGATTAATTAGACCTTATAATCAATTAAAGATATTAGAACAAACTAGAATAATGTTTAACATATTAAACGCTAGTATTTATCAAGTTTTTACTATACCAGTTAAAGGTATGTCTAGACAAAAAGTTGAAGAACAAATAGGTCAATTAATAGCCGATTATTCAGAAGAAGTCGAATGGGATGATTCTTTAGGAACTATTAAAATGAATGGTAGTAAACATTTACCTTATAATAAACAATTATGGTTTCCGGAAGGAGATACTGGTAAACCTAGTATGGAACTATCATCTCCACAAGGACATGATTTAAATGATGAAACTATGTTATCTTGGTTTTATAAAGCTCTTAAAAGAGCTTCTAAGATTCCATTAGGTAGATTCGAATCCGATCAGGGTGGTGGTAATGTAGCTAGTGATGCTTCTGAAATGACAAGAGATGAAATTAAGTTTCATAACTTTGTTAGAAGATTAAGAGCTAACTTTAGAGAATTGATTGTTAAACCAATCAAGATTCAATTAATGATAGAATTCCCTGAGTTAAGAGGTGATGAAACTTTTTTAAATCAGATAGATGTTAAATTTAATTCTAATCAAGTATTTGAAGAATGGAAAAAATTAAACAACCTTAGTAAAAAAGCAGAAATAGTATCAACACTTACTGGTATAACGATAACTGAAGGTGATGTAGAAAGACCTTATTTCCATATGGATTATATTATGGATAGAATATTTCAATTATCTCCAGAAGAAAAATCCGAAAACGAAAGATATTGGGCTAATTCTTCAGGTTCTGGATCCTCCGAAGAAGGAGAAGAAGGTGATGGAGATACTGATGATGTAGATACCGGTGATGGAGGTGATGACTCTGGAGACGACTCTGGTGATGACTCTGGTGAATTTGAATTTTAACTTATGAAATATTAGAAACACTAAGACTTATCTTTCTTAATGTTTCTAATATTTTCAACCCCATACTTTTCTTTAATAGTATTTTTTATTTTATTATTTATTTCTTTACTTTGTATAGGATATTCAACACCTCTGTTTTCCTTTAAAGTTTTCTTTCTTTTGTGTTCAGAACATTTTCTACAAAAGTAAACACCCCAATCATTATTATACCTTATGTAATTTTTAAATACAATTTCTTTTTCTAATCCACACTTATCACACTTACATAATATTTTCTTATTGGATCCAGACTTCAATAATTCCACTGGTATCATTATTTTATCTCCGTTAAATGTATCATATCCTAAGTTTTCAAAATAATCTATATTTTTTTCGGTTATTAATATTTCAATTTCTCTAGTTAGTATCATAATTATAATTATTTCTAATTATATATATAATAACAGAAAGCCTTCCTACACTGAGTTTGACGATAAAGAACCTTATGTCTATAAAAAATATTACTTATCAATTATATATAATATAAGAAAAAAAATAACATTATTTTAATGAAACCAGTTTTAATCGTAGAAAATAATAAAAATTCTTTAATCAATGAAAATAAAAATGGGAAAAAGGACTATACTATGTCCGGTATTTTTACTGAATTTGATGTTAAGAATCGTAACGAAAGAGTTTACACAGCTGATAAATTTTTACCAGCTTTAAATGAACTAAATTCCAGAATCACTGATTTAGGAGTAGTTTATGGTGAGTATGATCACCCGGATGTTTTTGATACTTCCCTATCAAGAGCTTCACACACTATAAGAAAGGCTGAATATAACAAAGAATCTAATTGTATAACAGGTGAGATTAAGTTACTTAATACACATTGGGGTAAAGAAGCTAAAGCTTTAGTGGATGATGATTGTCCAATATTTGTATCATCGAGAGCCGCTGGTATTACTGAATCAGATGGTTCAGTAACATTAAAAAAATTATTCACATATGATATTGTAGCTGATCCAGGATTTGCTTCAGCTAAAATGTCGGTTAATTCAATTAATGAATCATTAGGGTTTAAAAGTGATATCGAAACAAATTTCAGAATTTATGAAATGTCTGATGAATCAAAAATAAATGAACTATTTAACATGAACAAAGATTATGTAACAAAAGATCAATTGACTGATTACTCTAAGTATTTAGTTGAGCAGGTTGCTGTTGTTAAAAAACAAGTTAACACAGCTATCACTAAAGGTGGTGTTGAACCTAAAAAATTAGAACAATTATTAGAATACTACGAAGAATTGAATAACTCATCTTCTAAAGTAGTTGATTATTTAGACTATTTATCTGAAAAACTTCAAATAGTTGTTAATGAAAATGTAGAACTAAAGAAAAATCAAAAGAATATCATTAAACATAATGATTATTTAGCTGAAAATTTAGAAAAATCTATTTCTTATTCTGAGTATATCGCTGAGAATTTAGATAAAAACATTGATTATTCTGAGTATATCGCTGAAAGTTTAGACAAGAACATTGCTTATTCTGAGTATATCGCTGAAAACTTAGATTCAAACATTGCTTATTCTGAGTATATCGCTGAAAACTTAGATGAGAATATTTCTTATTCTGAATATTTAGCTGAAAATTTAGACAAATCAGTAGAATATCAATCATTGATAGCTGAAAGTTTAAAATCATCTAAATTAAATGAATCAGTTGATACTGAAGTTCCATCATTTGAAAATTTCTTTCCTGAGGTTTCTGAAGAACATTTAGAAGAAGTTGAAGAGATTGAAGTATCAAGAGAAGAAGAAAAAGAAGAAGGTAAAGAAGAAGTAGAAGGATATAATTTAGATCCTTTAACTCCTGAAGAAATTACAGAAATTAAAGCTGAAATAGAAGCTGAACAAGCGGCTGAAGAAGCAGCAAAAGTTCAATTAGAAGAAGGAACAGAAGATGTATCCGAAGATATCGAAGTTGAAATAAATATTGAAGAAGCTGAAATAAACATACAAAGTTCTGAAACTGAAGAATGTGATGATGAAGCTACTAAAGAACCAATTGAAATGACTAATTTTTCTGAAGAACCAATGGAAGAAACTGAAGAACCAATGGAAGATCCAATTGAAATGAATGAATTAGAAGAATCGACTGAAGATACTGAAGAAGTAGAAGAAGAAGATTTAACAGAATCTATAAACAAATTAATCGCAGAGGCTAAGAAACGTAAAGTTTCTGAGACTAATGATTTAAACTTTTTAAAATTCTTAAACAAGTCTCAAGTAGATAGTTATTATTCACTATCTGATGGAGATCAAGAATTAGTTAAGTTACACATAAACGAAAGTGACTATTTCTCATCGAAAGATGTTTTAAAACTAATTAGTGAATCTTTATCACAAAGAAACGAGAGTACTGAAAAAAGAGTTTTGAGATTAATGCCAAGTAAAACTATGAAAGTTTGGGAACAATTAAACGAAAGTTCTAAGAAGTCTATTTTATCACAGGCGAAATTGTATCCACAAGAATTAATGATGACTGAAAGTCAAATAGAGAATTTTTGGAGTACAAGAAAATTTAAAGCAGAAGAAACAACTAAGAAAATGATTTCTCATCAAGATATTATCCAAGAGGATACATTATCTGATAATGAGATGACTTCAATCTTAGAAAAGTTTAAAAACCTTTAAAAAAAATAAAAAATAAAAAAAAGAACATTTAATTATGGCACAAATTAGAATTGACAAAAAGAAAGCTATTAGCAAATGGTCTCCAGTATTGGAGAACATGGGTGTAGCTGAAGAAAGAGTAGAATGGATGTCGGAAATGGCTGAATTTCACTCAATTAATGAAAACGCATACTCTAACGCAAACGTATCAGGTATGGGAGGTGTTGTATCTCCAAATCCATCTGGATTACCAGGACAAACTATAAATGGTTATGCTGATAACGGTGGTATTCAAGGATCAGGTGATGTAGGACAAAACTTGTTACCAGTAGCAATGAAAATTGCAGCTCAAACTATCGGTTTGGACTTAGTAGCAGTAAAACCTTCACCAGGACCAAAAATAGATTTAGTATATATTGACTTTCAATATGATGATACTAGATTAGATGGTGAGGAAAAACCACAAGTATTTAAATTAAATGTAACTAACTTAGCTGCTGTAAGAGCTGAGCTTGTTGGAGCTATGGGAGCTACTATTACTCAAACACAAGGTGGTTTACAAGGTGGTAGAATTTTTGCTAACATCGATGCCTTAGTTGGTGGTTTTGTTGCTGAACCAGTAGGAGTTACAAAAGAAAATATTCTTGAATTCTTAGGTTTCTCAAGAATTGATGGATTTCCAATTTTCAAATCTTATAGACAAGCTAACGCGGCGTCTACAGGAGGAGCTTGGTCATTTGATCAAACTAGAAACACTTTTGCTAATGACGCGGCTATGACAGATCAAATTGATCTAATAGGAGCTGTAGTTCCAGCATTTGCTGTAAATGAAGGTATCGTATTAGTATCAGCTTTAGAAGATCATATCCCAGGTTTCTCATCTAACTGGACATCAGGAGCTAACGGAGCTGCAGGTGATTATCCAATGAGTAGAGCAGATGATGATAGCAGATATTCTGGTGTTATTGGACCAAAAATTTCTACTAAGTCAGTAGCAATTGGTACAATCGAAGTTAGTTCAGCTTTAAGAAGAACTGAAATCGAAGATATCAAAGCTAACACAGGTATGGATATCGTTCAAAAAATGGAATCTGTATTGGTTAATGAATTATCTCAAACAATCTCTAAGCAAATTGTTGCTAAGATATTTGAAATGGGTGAATTAAACAGAGCATCAGCTCCATTAAGAGGTGCTGACTCTATCTTTGATTTAAACACTAACTACATTGCTGGTGTTGGTGGTGAAACTACTCACGCTGTACAACGTAAGTTAATCACTAAGATTGCTCACGCATCTAACTTCATTGCAACTGAAGGTCGTGTTGGACCAGCTCAGTACTTAGTAACAAATGGAGGATTGGCAGCGGCTATTCAAGATATCGCTGGTTATACAATCAACCCAGTTAAATCTAAGATAAACGGTCAAGGTCAACTTTACCCAGTTGGACAAATCGGTGATATTTCTGTATATGTTGATCCATATATGAGATATAACGATAACAGAATCGTTTTAGGAAGAAAGAACAACCCTGATCAACCAGGTGTAATCTTTGTACCTTACTTGATGGCACAATCTATCTCTCTTATCTCTGAAGCGACTTTCGCTCCAAGAATCTTATTGAGATCTAGATACGCGATTACTGAAGTAGGTTTCTTTCCACAAAAGCAATTCATGACTATATCAGTTACTGATGAAGTTGGATTATTAAACTAAGATTTAGTATAATAAATAATAATAAAAAACCCACCAAATTGGTGGGTTTTTTTATTTTATCTTGTTTTTGAATTCTTCTTTGTATATTTCAATAACTTTATCATATTCTTCCATTAATCCTGATTTAAACTTATCGTTATCTATCTTTTGTTTACTAATATACTCTTTGATATAATCTTCATAATCAAGTGATATAGATATATCATATTTTTGTTCTTCTTCTGAATTAGAATCATCATCTTTACTTTCATCTACCTTTTCAACAACATCATCTATATAGTCAATAGTTTCGAATCTTTTTTGTTCTAATATAACTTCTAACTTTCTTCGTATTTTTCTATTACCCATAAGTAATGAGTTAGATACTAATAAATCAATATAATCACTATCTTCTATATCATATAATGATAATACATCTTCTTGTGTTCTAACATAAATCTTTTTAAATACAGGAGATACTTTGTTTGGTATAAACTCTTCACTACCATCTTCTATGTCTAATATAGTTATACCCTTTTGATCACCCATATCATTTCTATCCATCTGAAAGTTAGAACCAACAAAAGTAAAGTTTTTATTACGTTGTACTATATGGATATGACCCGAATAAACCTTTCTAAAATTTGAAAAGTCATCTATATCAACTTTGTTTAAGTTTTTATGGGCAATTGATGTTAAGTGCATTTTACATCCATTTAAATCCGAATGACAAAATAAATACTCACAATCTTTATTATCATGTATAACTTTTATCTGGTCTTTCTTATGATGTATATAAGGCATCATTAATAAATTAATACCCTCATGTTCGACCTTAGTTGTTTTATCGTATATAAACACATTAGGGATGTATTTAAAAGGTCTTACGGTGTTTATTTCATTAGCTGATTTGGACCAAGAGTCGTGATTTCCTATTAGAATATGAAATGGTGCTATAGTTGATATTTCTTCTACCACATCTAAAGCAAAATTCATTAAATTAATAGGTATAATATTTCTATTATCAAATAAATCACCTAAGTGTATTATTATATCACCTGGTTGAACTTTTTCCTTTAATAAAGGTATTAAGAAATCTTTAAAATATTGTTTGTGAGCTTTATACCACTTATCCACTTTATTTGGATAACCTAAGGCAATATGTGTATCACCTATTAAGAAAATTTTACTCATATAAAAAATTTATTAATTATATGAGTAAAATCTTTATTTGTTTTTAAGAGTTTTTAAATGGTGTTGTGTTTTTAATTTTTTCTATATCATCCTCTAATAATTTAGGTAATTTAGATAGGTAAACATTATTTATCTTTTCGATTTTTTCGATTCTTATATCACTTCCTTTAAAATCAACTAATTCTTTATCTTTAAAATTAATAGCTTTGATATTATCAACTAATCCTTTTTTGGATATAGTTCCGGGTAATTTAGTTATATAAATTTCTTTATTTATTACACCAGTATCACCTAACTCATTGAATTCGGATTTACTACTCATTTTATCTTCAATTATACTATAATCTTCGAATAAGTATAATGCTTCATTTTCATCTTTATTACGAATAAAAACATAAACTTCCTTATTTGAACCGTTTGGTAGATCTTTATCATCACCAGATTTGTATCTCCCAGTTAGTTTTAGTTTATATAATCCAGATTTTGATGTTTTAATTTCATTAACCTCTGTGAATTTAGATTTTTTCTTTTTTGGGTTATTACCATCATCAACTTTTGGATCTTGTTCTTTAGGTTTATCTGTTTTAGGTTCATCTATTTTAAAAGCATTTTCTATATCTTCAGTATTTTCTTCACCAAAGTATCCTTGTAGGAATTTAAGTTGGCTACTTAAACTCTCACCTGATATTTTATCACCTTCTAAAGCGTCAATAATAAATTTATAAATTGAGTTCTTTGGTTTAATTGGTTCACTACCATCTGATAATATAACTCTACTATCATCCTTTTTTAAAGCGTAATCAAATTCATCTATTATATCTATTACAATTTTATTCCATTTGTCATATAATTTAATATTCCTAAATGGCCCACCTGATGGGTTTGTAGGATCAACACTACCTCCAATAGTAGTTTCCCAGTTATTAGCAATAGCTCTTGTTACTTCACCATTTGTTCTTTGTGATGGAATGTTTGTTTTTATATAAATTCTAGAAGCTTTTTTAAATATTTTAATTATATCTAAAACATTTATAGCCCATTTAGGCTCTTTCATCTTCTTTTCTAAATCAGTTTTAGTTTTTTCTATTTCAATTCTATTTTTTTCTACTTCAGTTGGTTTAAGATAATTATTAACCCAAAAGTTATATTTAAGAGGTTCTTTAGTTTTATCAAAAGTAACAGTTTCTATTTTACCATCATTTACTCTTATTTCAGTTTTTAAATCTTCTTTAAAATAGTCGGATAAAATAGCTTCATTTATAACATAGAAATACTCATTACTCTCTTCTGAATAATATTCGATTAATATACTATCATTAACTGCTCCATCAGTAACTTTTTTGTTATTACCTTTAACTGCTAATGTACCTCTATCGTTTTTATTAACATCAATATCAGAATTAGAATTTTTTTCTTTTTCTTTAACAACCTTCTTGAATTTTTCTAAAGAACCCTCTTTATAATTAACATTATACTTTTCATTCCAAAGGTTTTTTAAATGTTTAAATATATTTTTTTTGTTTTTATTTAATGTGCTTATATTTTTTGTTGATAATGTTATATATGTCTCATCACCTTTCTTTCTATTTGCGTTTATCACATAATTCCATCTTTTAGTATCATTAGATAAATCTATATTTACTTGTTTCTTTTTACCATTTTCTACAAAATAAAAACTCATATTATCGTCATCGTTTTTATTTAGTTTTGCATTTGGTTTAATAGATTTAATCCTTAATGAATCATCAAATATAAGGTTCATTTCAGGAAAAGCTATTTTTATTCTATTTAAAAAACTTTTAGGTCCAGCTTTTCTAGTATTTGTTATCCATCTAGCATTTGGTCCAGCTTCATAATTATCTCCAGTCATCTTGGATATTACCTTACCGGTTTTTTTATCTACTTCATAATCAGGTGTCTTAATACCACCAAACCTCAAAAACTTTAATAGACCTATACTAATAGTATCTTTCTTTTTCTTAGATTCTGGTTTCTCACCTTCAGGTTCTTTCTCGCCTTCAGGTTCTTTCTCACCTTCTTTCTTTGACTCAGGATCCTTTTCGATTTCTTTATTAATAATATTTACAACAATACTAATATTGTTAGTTATTTCTTGTTTAAAATCACCTTCTACTTTATCCGGAGATTTTAGTTTAATATTAATTTCTTTTATTAATTTCTCTATTTTTTCTATCTTCTCTTCACTTATAGATATTTTTTCTATCTTCTCTTTTAAGTCAACTATAATCCTTTCTAATTCTTCTTTATTAGAAACATAATTATTTTGTATGTTTTTGATATTAGTTGTATTGGTTGTAGTATTAGTTGTATTAATAGGATTATTATTTATAATCGTAATTATTTTATCACCATATTTTGTTATAAATTGCTTAATATCTTCTTGATCTTTATCACCTTCTGTTACCTTTACTTCGGGAATTTCTGGTTCCTCATCTTCTGGTTCCTCATCTTCTGGTTCAGGTTCTGGTTTAGGTTCTGGTTTAGGTTCAGAATTTTTAACCCAATTTTGTATAGCTATTAAAGCTTCTATAGAATCCTCATTTTTATTAGTTAGATTATTTATTATTTCTTCTATGTCATCATCTGACATACTTTCCATATATAATTGGATGTCTTTTATTTTTCCTGTTTTAAGAACATCTAATAATCCTTCTTCTTTTGATAATAAATATAATCTTCTTTCAAATTCTTTTAATTGTTCTTTTAATTCTGGATTTTCATCCGTAACTGATTGAAATGTATCTTTTAATAAACGATCTCTAAGAGTGTTTCCTAATCCATCTAACCTTTTGTTATTAATAGCTTTAGAACCTAATCTAAAAGCTGATGAAAATAATCTACCAACTAAACTATCACCCCAGTTGATATCATTTTGTAAACCACCTTCTAAAATAAGGTTATGTTTCTTTTCGTTTAAGAAATTTGAACGACTTTTAATATATTTCATAAATTTGGGTATTTTACGTTTGTATTATATATTAAAGATTAATATTGTATTTGTTATTTATTTGTAAAAAAAAACACACAATAAGATTGTGTGTTTAGTTATTTCATATGTGTGATAATTAATTACATATTTCCATCTAAAAATCTTTTTTCAGATTCTGTTATGTTTTCAATTCCTACTTTAGATATTTTATCTAATATGGAATCAACACTTAGGGATTCTAAGAAGATTCTAGAAGATTCTATTTTTTCTTTTTCTTTTTTATAATCAAATGTTTGTTCCGATAAAAAATCTGATAAATCTGGATTTATAACAATTTCGTCATCATCTTTTGGTTTAACAGCCATACAAAACCCATCAATTATCCATATTTCATCGTAAAACTCAAAAGCTTTTTCATATGACATTCTAGTTTTATCTTTATGTTTTCTATCTATCTGATATGTAGTAAGAATATTTCTTAACACATCAAAATTATCATCAGATTCAACATACTTAATAATTTCTTCTGCTGAATTGAAATCTGTCATTTTAAATCTTATAATACCTCTGATGTCTAATTTCATGTTATTTGGTTTTTATCTTTTTCTTCCATATATTAAATATACGAAAATTATTTGTAAAAAGTAACAACTATTTGAAAAAAAATCCATAAATTTAAATTATGATTGTAAATAATCAAGTAAAATATAATAATAGAGGTATGACCTTTTATAATAAAGGTGATTTTAAAACCGCTTTAAAGTGGTATAGAAAGTGTTTACCTGATTGTGATAAACAAATACTATTTAATATAGGACTTTGTTATCATTCATTAAGAGATTTCAAAAATTCTATTAAATACTATGAATTATATGAAAAAGAAATAGGTGTTGATAATATCTATGAAAAAAGTTTAGTTTATCTGTTAAGTGGTGATTATAAAAAAGGATTAGAAATCTACAATACTAGAATTGGTAGACACTCGAAAGATGGTGTTCATTTTCCTAATTTACCAATAAGTTGGATAAATAACTTAGGTGAGTTAAAGGATAAAAATATTTTAGTTTTAAATGAACAGGGTTTTGGAGATGAGTTTTTATTTTCTAAATCCTTTGTAGAAACCACTAAAGTATGTAAGTCTGTTAAAATACAAGTTTATCCAGAAACTATAAATTTATTTAAACATTTATATCCTAATATAGATTTCTTTACTGAAAGAACTTTATCTATGGAATTGGTTTCATCTTTTGATGGATATATATCTACTGGTGAATTATTTGCTTTATATAATAAATCAAGTATTAAACCATATGAATATAAAGAAACTGAAATAGATAAAGGTAAAGTAGGTATATTCTTTGCTGCTAATCCCGAATCTAAAAATGCTAAAGAAAGAAGTATTGATCCTAATGTTTTCAGAAACTTAACCGATAAATATAATTTAGTTAATTTACAAAAAGGACATACATTAGATTTTTGTGAAAACCCTACTTTAAATGATTTCTTAGATACTAAAAATGTTATTGATACGTTAGACTTTGTTATTACAATTGATTCATCTGTGGCTAATCTATGTGGGTTAATGGGTAAAGAATGTTACTTAGTCAATAAGAAATATTTAGATTGGAGATATATCAATAAATTTTATGATTCTATTGACATTATATCTATGTTAGAAATAAATGATTTATAACTTAATATATAAATAATGGAACATATAAAAACATTCGAAGGATTTATGGATATCTTTAAATCAGATAAAGATAAACAAGATATTGGTACAAAAGAACAAGAGATAGTATTTAAAACTTCTGATGGATCTTCTAAGGTTGGTGATCCTAGTAATTTCGTTGTTATTATAAAGGATAGTAAATTAAAAGATTCTGAATCTAAAAAAATATCAAAAATATTAAATAAAAATCCAAATAGTTCTTGGTGTGTTGTTGATGAGGATAAATGTAA
>TARA_R110002153_G_scaffold238168_4_pt1 | contig 23032 bp, 51 predicted proteins | sample TARA_R110002153 | Tara Oceans TARA_R110002153 (sample SAMEA4398193) | marine metagenome | biome: Polar Biome; feature: [SRF] surface water layer (ENVO:00010504); material: water (ENVO:00002006), including particulate matter (ENVO:01000060) such as... | depth 5 m | reverse complement strand
CAATCAGTGCCGTCAATGGTATTTACTCACAGGTCAAAACAGCCAAACGCGGAAACATGGAGCAGAAAAAGAAACACGTCAGACTCTAAAGATTCGATTGAATTTGTTTATACTGACTTCACCACCTACGCAAAAGAAACTTTATTCTATCCGGCAGATAAAAGCGGGGTAAATCCTGCGCGTGTAGAGATGACGGGCGTAAAAGGTATTGAGCAAGCTTACTGGCAAATGATGCGGGAGTTTAACAAGCAAAAATACCAAGAGATAACTGTTGATTTTGGCGCTACTGCAGAGGGTAGATTCGTAAAGCCTCAAGCATTAATTTCAGTCGTTAAAGGTTCAAGGATTTACACTTACGATGGGTATGTGTCAAGTGTTAATGGCTTGTTGTTGACGCTATCGCAAGACTTAGTATTTACCCCTAATGATAATCATTCTATTGTTTTAAAAAGGCGTGACGGCTCAACGGAGAGTATATTGGTTACCGAGACTGAATTTAAAAACGTTGTTCAATTAAGCGAGCCACCAACAGAAGCTATTTATACTGGTAACGACGCACTGAAAACAGAATTTAGTTTTGGTAATGAAGCAAGGCTTGATGGTCAATTGATGCTAGCTCAGGAAATAGCACCAAACGGCAATCAATACGTAAAGATAAAGGCTACAAACTATTCGCCCCTTTATTATCAGAATGATTCAGATATGTCTGGTAGTGCATTTAGTAACGGTTTTGATAGTGGCTTTTCGTAATCTCAACAATAATGATATACTTATAAAATAATCAATTTAAAAGGCTTTACCTAATGACTTGTGAAAACCAGATATCAACAGAAGATTTAATCAACGCCAAAAGCGACGCGGTAACGCTTGGCGAGGTAGCGACATCACGCGAGGGTGCTGAGGTTTCAGGGGTTCCAATAACGCAATCCACAAATAGATTCGGAGAAACCACCGACACATTACAGGGTCGATTAAATAAACTAGGCGTGATTTATGATGATCCTATTCGCGACTGGTCTGCATCTTTATTAGTTGATGATTTACGTGCCCATAGATACCCAGCGACAACGGGTGATATTTATATCCCAGTTAAGCCTTTGCCATTTACTACAGGCGCAACTTTTAACACTGGTGACTGGGTTTTACTTAATGGATATAGTGATGATCAAATTATAAACATACTAAACGAAAATACTTTTTATTATGTTTTTGACACAGTGGCAGACATGCAGTCGGGCGATGCTATCGGAGGGGTAAGTGTAACTTTTGCCGATGGGATGGCTGCAAAAGTTAACGGTGAAAATGACACATTCACAAACTATAAAGTATCAACAGTCGGTGGCATTGACCTTGGTGGTGGTTTATGGGCGAAGGAATTGAAGGGATCATTGATTGCGGCTGATGGTGTTGAAACAGTGTTGCAGGCGAGATCTATTACTGGGCTTATTGACACAAACACAGTATCAATAAATAATCCTGCTGAAGAATTCCAAAAAGGTCAATACTACGCTGATTTAAACGATACGTCATCAAGCGACGATAACGGGAAAACTTGCATAGTAACGGACGAAGGCGTGAGGCTAAAGGTCGGCATTCGCCCTATAACCTCTGATTATTCATCAGGTACAAATATAAACAACTTTGATGACAATGGCATTTTTGACTCTATATATGGCGCTTTTATTAAGGTAGGTACTACGCTAACCACTACAGGTAGTATACCTCAATTAGTTACTGGCACGGGAAGCGCCGATACTGCAATGGGTTCCACAGTAGATTATACGAGTGATTTTATTTACTATTTAAGCGCCACAGCGAATGCGGCGGGGGTTTCGACTGTTCGCCTTGGTGATACGTCAGAGGCCCTCAGCGACTTAATAGAAATATCTTTTAATTACAACCATGTTACAAGCTTGCCTGAAGTTGGGACTGTCTCAATAAATATTTTCAACCTATTTACTCGCGTGTTATATACAGGCACACAGACTGTAGATTTAGCAATTACATACGATAGCGTATATAAAACATTCCACTTTTTAAATCGAGGAGCCTTTAGTTTTTACACCGAAATAGCGGATAGAGTAAATTTCTCATCCATAACAAGAAGCTTTGAAGCCTTAGCTTACGCTAACGAAGCTTCAGGGGTGTTAACTATCACGCATAGTAAAGTTTGCCACCCTAACTATATAGCTATAGGTGACTCATTATGTGCTGGTATCAACTTCTACAGCCCAAACCCAGCGCAACTTTTAACCGATTACAATCATCAGTGGGAAGTGCACTCTAACGCTGAAGGTATAAACACTGTAATAATGAATAGAGGTGTGGGCGGTAATAGGTCTGACGCAATAAACGCAAGGGTGGCTCATTTAGTTGCACAACAACCACGGCAGGCATACCTTCACCTGTCAACGAATGACGCTAACGGCACGCCAATGACCTACGCGACTAGAAGCCTAAACACGCAAAACTCTATTGATGAAATGGTCGCCGGTGGCGTTCAGGTTATATTACTTAACTCGGTTTACCCAAACAACAACCCAACAAGAGCGGCCTACTACCAAGACTATCTAACAGATGACGACGGTTTTAAAACACTAAGCAACTACAAGACTTTTGTCAATCAGATGCTTGTATTGGCTGATGGTAGCGGAACGCTCGACCCTGCATATACCGACCCTGACGGAGTACATTTAAACCAAGCGGGCTATACTCTTTTTGGTCAAACTGTTGCGGATGCCACATTTAGCCCAAGCGAGACAGTTAATAAAATAAATGATGATTTTAAATTTGACTTTCCTGCGGGGTTGCAGTCAAAAGGGCTTGATGTAAACACAACGCCGACTGGCTGGGCAATTATAGAGCCTATTGCTGGGACGTTAGATTACAATGTGACAACCACAACGGCTGGCGCTGAAAATGTCGTCTTAGGTGCTTACAGGCAGTCACCTAACGCATGGTTAATTCATGTGATATTTAGTGAGCAAGTCGAGCCTGCGTTACTGAGTACATCCGGTCAATTCTCAGGCGGTTCGGATGCGGGGTTAGCTACTTTCTTTAACACTACGTCAACAGGTAACGGTGCTAGGGATGCCACTTACTTTTGCAATCTAATATATAACAGTGGCGTAGCAGGAAGCTCTATACCTACTGAGGCGGAAATGCAGACGTTAGCCTGGTTCGTTAGATTCTAACAAAAAAAGCCTTAGTTAATCGCTAAGGCTTTTTAATTTCAAACATTAAATGCAAGCGGTATTTCTCCGCTACTTTCACGTTCAAAACAATATTCAACATACCAGTCTGGATAATTCATTTTATACCCCGTTATTTAGTTTAATTATATTGAAGTCTATGTATTCCTTGCCACGTTTAACAATATCCTTATTCACAATTAATCGATAAATCATTTTATCGTCGAACCCGTATTTCTTCTGTAAGCAGTCTATAAAGCACTTTAAAGGGTTATCTATATCGGCCGCGGTATTTGATAGCCCAAATGTTATTTCTAACTCTAACTTACCATCGAAGATAGTTTTAATGTTCGGCAGTATTATCATCATATCCTTGATGTATTTATTATACTCAGGCGTTCTAAATCTGCGACCTTTCCACGCCTTATTTACCGAAAGTGCCTTAATATTTATAATCATAAATCCACCCACATTAGCGTTTGCAACAATAATTCTTGCTCGGTCCCAAAGTTAGTTTCCCACTGAACCCTACCTTGATGTACCGCAACACCATAACCACCCGTTCTATGGTGAATATGGCATAATGGTATTGTTTGATAGTTATCGGCCCTCTTACCCATCGTTCCGTTGCCTATATGATGAATCTCAGCAGGAGTTTCGCCCACACCTAGATTTACACAAATAATACAACCCATACTTGCCACTTTATTAAGGTGCTTCTTTTCTTTTGCTGTTGGTTTCTTAGCCACCTTTAACGCCTCCAGGTTAGTTATAATTGTTGTAAGCTCGCTTATATTTGTCCTTAGCTCCATCACTCACCCCTTATCAGTTTATAAATTAATACATACGCTATAGCTATTTATTGCGTAACTCTGCTAGCTTAGCTTTTAACTGCTTTAACTCGCTATCAGTTAGATACAATTCACGCTTTAACCGGCCTAGCTCTTTTTGCCTAAGCCGGTAAGCCTTTACCCTATTGCCGCTACCCATATTCATATTCATATTTATAACTCCAAACTTTCCAAATCATCTTCTGCTTGCTTTTTTGTTAACCCACTACTTAAAACTGTTATTGGCTTGCTGAACTGCTCCTTTACAACGCCCCAACCGTCATCGTAAGGCCATATAGTTCTAACAACCCTATATGTCGCTTTAAATAAACCCATGAATACCTCCTTCTTTGCGCCCGTAGGCGCGTTATTGCTTACGCTGCTTTCTTTGCGTCTGAGTAAGATTCTTTCACGGTAGCTACTGTCGCCTCGCCTGCACTGTAACAAAGTGTAATTTCTACCATTTCGTGATCAGTGCCTTTACCAAAGTGCTCTAGGTACGTTAGAGAATTTATTTCCTTTGACATGATATTGATAACATCAACCATTTTATCTTCTTCTTTAAGTTTACCGATAAATGTTAGTGTTTCTTTGTTTATTGATACTTTCATTTTAATTCTCTCCGCTAAGATGATATAGGGATTATGGACTACTGTTACATGTAACGCAAGCGCTAATGTAAAATAAACTATAATTAATTATTCTGCCTATCAATCAACTCCTGATACTCACTATTAATCGGTATAGTTAACTTAAACCCTCGATTCATTGCCCAGTGTTCGATATGCGTTAAGTAATGGTGCATTTGAGCGGTATCTAGCATCTTTGTTGATACTACTTCCATTTCCATATCACCGTTGCTTATTATGCTCGGTGGGCAGTAATACTTCTTGAAAACTTCATGCCACAGCTCCGCACCTTTATACGATGAATTAACCAGGGTTAACGGGTTTTGTTTATCAATCTCAGATAACCATTTCCAATAAAGATTGTTAGATGACAACGACCGCTTTTCTCGCCACTCAACAACAGTTACCCGCCAGCTTTTACCTGTAGCAACCATTCGCCCAATCTCAACGGCTAAAGATGCAATATTGGTCGAGCTTAATTTAAAGTCTTTCATTCATTCCACCACAAATACAAAACACCGCCGCCCGTTAATATCACAAAGTAGGCGGCTATTAAAATACACGACAATTAAAACGCTCCAAGTTTCTCAAATATATACCCAACTTCCTGTTCATCAAAATCACGGCACACCGGCGAGGCTACCCACCCAACCCCGGTAACATTCACATTCAACGCCTTTTGCCTAGCCATAAACGCCTGGTGCTTAACGTTTAAATCAGCAACAATATTTCGCTGGTACTCACGGCTGTTTTTAGTTTTAAGCTCTGCTAGCTCCATTTTAATCGTCGCCATACCTTTCTCAATACAAAAACAGCAAAGCATCACACTCCATTTATACGGGTACATTTGAAGCGCATCTGCCAACTTAGGTGTAACCTTTAACAGCTCACCCTGAAGATTAACCGGCTCAGGCTGTTGGTCGTGGTCGTTATCATTAACAAAATACGATACCGCCACATTTCTCAGGTGCTTTTCATTCTCAAGCACCGCCATCCTTAGCGGGTTGTGTTTTTTGTTGCGCTTACTCATTGGTAATTCCAACTTATATCTAAACTTCGCTCTAACTTCCGCTCTTCCAGTATCACATCTATTCTGCGCCTGCTATCAGTATGGATAACCTGTACCGGTAAATCTTTGGTGCTTATAAATACGGGGCTGGTTGTTTTATCCTGGCAGTCATTACAATGTAAAGCGCTTGCCTTTTCAGCGGTCGCTTTATACTCACCACAATTACCACAGAAAAACTCACCTTCCTGTAAAGTCGATTTCTTTTTAGGTCGGGCACGGTCATCAGCAAATTTATGTATGTTAGCCAATAACCAGTCGTTCAACTTTTTCAATTCGTAATGCTTGTTAGCATTTTTAATAAACGATGAGTGTATATTATTATCGTGACGAACCAGGCTACGAAGCTGTTGCACGTTCAAGTCATTATTGTTGGCGTACTGTCTAATCGTTACATGCCCATTATCTATAAATGCGTTATGTATATTTTTCATGTTATAATCCTATTACTAATGTGGTTGTTAGTTATCCGTTAATGAAAGGTTAACGGTTTTTAAGTTTTTAAAGTCGCTTGTAAAATTCATCATATATATCAGGATGATTATCAAACAAATAACCTATAGCCTCCTCACTAATTAACTGCTTACCTTCTACAGTTGAAAATTCTGCACGTTTATTCCAAGCCTTTGTGGCCTCGCTAACGCTATCCCCAACACCTCCTGCAGCAATACAATCAGTACAAACCCAAGAGTAGCATTCATTATTATCTGCTATCGGCTCCGAAGTGTTAACCACCTCACTTGAGCCACAAAACGGACAAGGTAATAATTCATTCATCTTCTACCCCTGTTTAATTAATAAATCCCAAAATACATCATCAACCGATTTACCGTCGATAATATCTGAATACTCCCCATACGCTTTATACGCATTAAAATACCGCTGAGCTTCACGTTGAGCCTTTGATACACATCGACTTCTAACGGTCCATAAGCCTAACTTGCATGATATGGTTGTACGTCCATGGCTTGTTGACAGGTTAGTACACTTTCGATATTCGGTTAAAGAATTCATAAGTCACCTATTTAATTATTTATCTAGCTCAGCAAGTAAAGTATCAGCAAGTTGAACACTTCTTTCGATAATCTCACTGTGCATCGTAGGCATACCTAAATCACTAGAGAGTAATCCCCGCATTGCCAACCCTGCAAAATGTTCGCGCTTAGTTAGTCCGGGGTGAAAATCAATGCCTATTTCAGCTTCCAGCACTGGGTAGGCGCACTCTTCTCCGTTGATTACTGATTGACTACTCATTTCATTTCTCCATTGCGTTGTTAATTAAATCGTGTGCCTTCTTTAAATCCATAAGCAAACCAAACATACCTTCAAGATTACATGCCGCCTCTTTAAGCCAGTAAGAATCTATAGCGTTCTCGTTTTCTTCGCTCGCATCTTCTGCAATCTCGATAAGTCTAAAAAGTATCGCGTCATTATCATTAAATGATTCAATTCTTTTAAATAATTCATCCATAGTCTTGCTGTTCATATTAAGAGTCCTTTTTTATCATTGCCGATACTATTTTCATCGTCTTATCATCACCTGATAAATCGCTGATTGCTTTTAATGCGGCAGCAACACGTTCAAGCTGCTGTATTTTATGCTCTACGTTGTCGCCAAGTATTGAGTCAACTTTTAAAAGCTGATCCTTTATCTGGTTAACGGTTGACTTAACAGACGAACAAGCCTTTTTACCTACATTTTCCGTCCTGATGGTTTCCGCTAAAATCTTATCGTTTGCCTCCAATATTGAATTAGTAGCAGAATAAAAGCGTTTGGTTGCCGCCTCCATTGCTTTAGATGAGTTATTAAGCCGCCCATGCTCTAAGCCTTCCTCAACCGACATACCCATAGCAACGTCGCTAGCTTTAAAGTGAGTGCCTGCCTTTAATGCGGCCATTACTCCTATAGAGTCAACTCCGGAATCTTGAAGTTTTTCTTCTGCTTTAGTTTCGGTAAGGTTTAATACTTTTTTATTTGATGTTTTCATATTCACTCTCTCTTTAGTTGATTGCGTTGTTGATAAGAACAATAGCAAAGGACGATTCATGTGTAAAGCTAAATCTATATAAAAAGTATATAAATTTAATGTTGCATTTAATATGGTTTATATATATCATTGTATCAACTTAATCAGCAAGCAGGTGTAAATATGGAAAAGGCAAAGAAGAAACCGTTATTAGTTGGCTTTATAGAAATAGAGCATGATTTTATTAGTTCGGCAGCGCAGGAGAAAGGCATAAGCAAGACGGCCTATGTTAGGTCGTTAATCGTTAAGCAGTTAACAAAGAAAGGTTACGACAAGAAAGTTCAAGCATAAAAAAGGCGCTCCGTAAAAGCACCTAATTAATAACAACATAGGGATTATAACATGAAACAAAATTACATTGAAATTTTTGAAAACGAAGGTGGAAATATCACAGTAAGATATGCAACCCCTAGTAGCGATCAATCGCTAGATGTTCAAACTATAGAGCTTAAGCATGATGACTTGGCGGAAATAGGGCATCACTTTTTATACCTAGCCGAACAAATAGAAGAGGCGTGATCAATGTCATCAGGTTGGATAAAGCTACACCGCCAGCTTTTAGAATGGGAGTGGTACGACGATACAAATACTAAATGTTTGTTTCTTCACTGCCTGTTAAGGGCTAATCATAGTGACACAGAATGGCGCGGCCACAAGATAAAGAGAGGGCAGTTTTTAACGTCAGTTGACACACTAACAAGGGAAACAGGCTTAACAGTAAGTCAAATTAGAACATCGTTAAAAAAGCTAATTTCGACAAATGAGATAGCAAGTAAATCGCAAGCTAGAAGCACCGTTATTACTGTGGTTCAGTACGATTCGCACCAAGGTAGTGACAAGCCAGATGACAAGCTGATGACAATGAAATCGCAAGCTGATGACAATGAAATCGCAACAGATAAGAACTTAAGAACTAAAGAAGTTAAGAATGTAATAACTAAAGTAACTAACGATCGCTTTGATGATTTTTGGAATATGTACGATAAGAAAACAGGTTTACCAAAGTGCAAAGCCAAGTTTAGCAAGCTAGCGGATTCTGATATTGAATTGATATTTAAAAATCTACCTGCGTATGTTGCATCTACACCAGATAAAAAGTTTCGTAAAAATCCAGAGGTTTGGATTAATAACCAGTGTTGGCATGATGAGATTATAAAAGAATCGTTAGGTGCTAAATCGACACATTCATTTGAACAACAAAATTATACATCGGGGAAATTTTAATGAAAACTTGGGAAGAACTAACATCATGCAAAACGCATGGCGAATTCATAGGTAAATTTTATAACATCAACGGAGATAAAAAGTATGGCGGAGCCTGCCAACAATGCCTAAAGGATGCTGACAAAAAAGAACAGGAAGCAAAGGACAAAGAGGAAAAAGGACGTGCAGCCGCCAGAAGAATCAGAGCTAGGGAAAATTCAGGCATATCAAAACGAAACCTATTTAAAACGTTTGATGATTATATTTGTACAAACGAAGGGCAAAGCAAAGCTAAAAACGATTGCGTTAGATTCACTGAGAGCTTCCCTAGCGATAAAAGTCTGATTATGTCGGGCGATGTAGGCACGGGCAAGACTTTATTGGCTAGCGCCATTGTAGACGCACTGGTGGACGATTACAGGTGTGAGATTGTAAAGGTTATCGAGCTTGTTAGAGGTTTAAAGGCTACATGGTCAAAAGAGAGTAAAGAAACTGAGGAAGAATTAATCAGATACTTTGTGGGTTTAGATCTTTTAATTCTTGACGAGGTAGGCACTCAATTCGGTAGCGATACTGAAAAGCTATTTATATTCGATATTATCGATGGCAGATACCAAGATATGAAGCAAACCGTACTTATTAGTAACCTTGATATTGACGGTATAAAGGATTCAATTGGCGAGCGTTGCGTTGACAGATTGCGCGAAGGTGGCGGCATGATGATAGCGTTCGACTGGAAAAGCTTAAGAAACTAAATTTAATTAACAAGGAGTAAACACATGACTATTAAAGCGCAAAACGTATGGAAAGGGCTGGCATTATCTCAAAACTGGTCAGATGAAGATTTTGAGCGTGAAATCATTTTACTGGCACAGGCGGTATTGGCCTTTAAATTATCAAAAGAAAAACAGTCAAAGATAGATATTGCCAGTAATCAATATGATGGAGATTATAAATTATCGTTTGAAAAGATTAACTAACAAGGGTGAATAAGAATGAAAGATGCTCAAGATTACTTAAGTGAATATGTTAGTGGCAGAGTTCGGGGCGGATTCAACCAAAGAATTCAAGGCTGCCCAATGCCAACTGGTCACGGTCAAAGCGATGAGCTTCAAGGATGGAGTAAAGCCGATGATATGATAAGGAATGGTGAAATATATTACACGCACACATTCCCGCACAACTGTCGAGAATTATCATTTAAGTATGGCGGCTCTGATGTATGCAATGCTTGCGGTAGAAGAGGCTTGAGCAGATCTTGGTGGAATATAAAGGTTATGAAGGATGGTTCCGCGTGGTTTGTTGTTGGCGAAGGGTTTTTAAATCTTCAAGAGTCCGATAATTACGCGTTCGGAGATACAAAAAAAGAAGCGTTGGATAGTTATTACCAACTTATGAATTTAAACAAATAGAGGATAAACAACATGAGCAACGTAATACTTAGAATGGTCGCCTCGATCGGTCTTGGAATGTCATTAGGATTCGCTTTGGATGCTGGAAATATATTACCTGGCGTAATGGTTGGGTGTATATACCTATTGTTTTCAACTACAAATAACGATAATTAATAGAGGATAAACAACATGAGGCAGGCGAGCATAACTGAATTTACAGATGAAACTACAATAGAGGTTGACGACGCTGAGACTGGCGAAACCATCGGATATAATTTTGATAATTGGGATGAGGCTGTAGAGGCTTTTGTCGATATAATTAAGGATTAATAACATGACTAATACAGTTTTTGGATTCAACTTTGGCAGTATGAACATAGAAAGAGTTTGTGGTGATAAAGATGGGCCACACGTAATAAAAGTTAAAACACCTAAAGCAGAGTTTACCGTTAGAGCCACTAAGACGGGACAGGTTAGGTTTTTTTCAAGCACTAGTGATGAGTGCGAACTAGTTAGTAAGCACTATATAAATCAACTAGAAGAAATCGCCAGACTTAAAACTAAAATAGAAAAATTAAAGGATCAATAATGAAAACTAAATTCTACAAATACGAATGTTCAAAATGCACTATAGGCACAATAGAAACTAACAAGAACCACGGGCATATCAGATTCGGCACTGGCTGTTCACGATGTAACTGTAAATCATTTATTTTAACGGGAGAGCGATAATGTTTAACAAGAAAATGTACATGGTGTCACTAGTAATATTCGGCATTATATTAATTGTAATTCAGGCTTTTCAATAAGGGGTAGGTTATGGCTTGGAATGAGTTCGCAGGTGAAACCAACAAAAAGGATACTCGCATGGAAATGACGCAGGATAATTTTTATAGAATTATAGCTATGCGGGATGAATTGATATTCGAGCAAAAAGGCGAGATAGCAAGGTTAAAAAGTAAAGTTAACCGTTTAGAGCAAAAGATAGGTAAGTAACACGCATAAAAAAGCCACTACAATCGCAGTGGCTTTTTAATATGAGTTAGTAGCTATACGGCATCACTGAAACCAAATCATAACGCCATGTATAATGCCTATCGGAAAAAATAAAGCGCCGGCAATTAAAAATCCCCAGGCGGCAGATGAAAAGTATCAATCATTATTCTTCTCCTATTGATATACAGGATAATTTAACGTCCAATGTTAAAGCGATAATTCCTGCATCATTTAAGTAAGCTTGAGGCTCACCATTAAGAACCGCCAAAGTTCGTTTGTACGAAACGCCAGACAGCTCTGAAACCTCTTTCGCATACTTAATACTCTTTTCTACCATTGCTAATTTTAATTGTTTTTCAATGCTCATTTATGTTACGCCTTGTTGTTATGCTGATTAGATAACCCTTATTATAAATAGATTTACGAAATAAGCAATTAAAAGTTGACTGTCAATTTGCCTGTGCTAGTATTACTCCATCGCCAGCGTTTACCAGTTACCCCTGCGGCGATTAATAAATGGCCCCGTCAAATAGCGAAAGCTAGTAACTGGATAATTTTAATAGTCTGTATTACGAAGTGAGTTAGTAGGCAGGTAATGGATATTCCTGCAATCGCTAGTCACCAGTTGAAATCTATAAGGGTTATAGGTGCACACTAAGCCCCATAATATTGATTGATATGTTAAAGGTGAACGATAGTAAGGTTCGATTCCTTGCCTGGCTCATTTCATAATACAGATTAAAAAACTAATTAAGGAATTAACATGACCGATTATAAAAAAATAGCAATCGAAATGCCGCCGCTAGAGGTTCAAATAGTGGTTAGAAAAAGCACGTATAAGATTTACAACGAAGCAAGAGTTGATATTTTATCAGCACATGATGCAAGTCAAGAATGGCATTGTGGGGATTTATTGGCACATGGTTTTGATGAGTGGATGTTTGTTAATCCTGAAGATGAATATGAATGGGAAGCTAAATTAACGGCGAGGTGTGGGTAATGTCTAAAAATAACTTTCAAAAACTATATGAGCTTGATGTTAACCATAAAGCCAAAGAGAAGAGCGGGCTTAAGTATTTGTCATGGGCATGGGCTTGGGCAGAGTTTAAAAAGGTAAATTCAGAGGCCACTTACCTTGTCGACCTGTACGACGGTAAACCTTTTTTATCGGATAAAGATTTGGGTTATATGGTTTCTACAACCGTTACGGTTGGTGATTTAACAATACCAATGCACTTACCTGTATTAGATGGCGCAAACAAGGCTATGAAAGCTGAGACGTACACATACAGCACAAAATATAAAGATAAGGAGTGTAAGGCCGCAAGTATGTTTGATATTAATACAGCTATTATGCGATGCCTTACAAAGAATTTGGCAATGTTTGGTCTTGGTTTGTATATATATGCCGGTGAAGATATTCCAAGCGTTGATGATTCAGAAGAAATAGAAGCGGCTAACATTAAGTCATGGGTTGATGCTATAAAGTCAGGGCAGACGACTATTGATAACCCTGATTTACCAGTTAAATATAAAGAGCAAATAAAAGGATTGTTATAATGAATGTAATGCTAGATTTAGAAACGATGGGTAATAGCTCAAACTCTGCAATGATCGCGATAGGTGCGGTTGCTTTTGATGATAACAATGTGGCTGATGAATTCTATGTTGAAATAAATTTAACAAGTGCCATGCGTCAAGGTGGTTTTATTGATGGCTCTACGGTTATGTGGTGGTTAAAGCAATCAAAAGAGGCTAGAGGCGCTTTTGATGATAATGATAATGCCCCTCACTTAATGGACGCGCTTAATCAGTTTTCAGAATGGTGTAAAAAGGTGAAAGTTAACGAAGTTTGGGGGAATGGATCTATGTTTGATAATGCTATTCTTGGTAATGCGTACAAAAATAGTGGGCTAGTTATCCCTTGGAAGTTTTGGAATGACATGTGTTACCGAACAGTTAAAAATATGAATAAACATATCAAGCTTGATCGGGTTGGCACTCATCACAATGCAGTTGATGACGCAAAAAGCCAAGCATTACATTTAATTAAAATACTTAAGGCGGGTAAGTAATGGAAATTGCAATATTTAACGAAATAACAACGGAAGATTTATTGATTGAACTGGAAGCAGAGGCTAGAAAGTACAATGGTCTTTATGTTGACATGGAAAACGCACCCGAACGTAAATACGTAAAGGATAAAGCATCGCATATTTCCGGCCTGTTAAAGCAGTTAGGCCGCGCCCGTATCGACAAGTCAAAATCATATAAAACGAAAGTTGAAGCGGAGGCGGATAAAATCAAGGATAGATTAGTGAATGCTAACGTACCTTTTCAGGCGTTGATTGATGAACACAAGGCGGAGCGGGCAAAGTTACTGGCACTTAAAAAGGCTAGTGACGAAGCAAAAGAGGCGGCTTTACAGTTGCCGATTGATCATGAAGAGGCGATAAGAGAAAATAAACTCTTTGATTTTGAATTGGCAGAAAAAGAAAGCGAGCGCATAGTTTACGAAAAGCAATTAAAAGCTGACGCGATAGCAGAATCACAACAGGCGTTAATTAATGCAGAGTTACAGGCGAAAGAAGATAAAGCGCAAGCAGATGAACGAGCAAAGCAGGCGGAAATTAAGCGTGTGGCAGATGTTGAACGAGCGCGAGTTAATGAGGTGAATAGGCAGGCGGCAGAGTTAAAAGCACAACAGGACGCAGAAAACGCACGGCTGGCTGATACTGCAAATGTTCGCACTGTTAACAGAGCAATATTTAGCGCATTTATCGATGCAGGGCTAGAGAAAGGTGCGGCTGCAATAGCAACGCAGGCATTAATAGATAATAAAATACCACACACACAAATTAATTATTAACCAATAGAGGTATAGAGAAATGAAACAGGAATATTTGCATTACAATACGATGACCGGAGATGTTACCGATAATAACGGAACGTTAGTTTCTACTCTTATGGGCTATATCCCTGTAGAAGTAAAAGAAAATACGGCGAACTAGTGTTAAACCTTGTTAAGCAAGGCATTAGTGCAGACGAAATCATCAAACTTAAAAACTCAGATTTATTATAAGGAATAGAAAAATGGCACAAGTAAAAACTAAAGAAAATATGACTATCGCAATCCGTGAGTACACCGATAACCAAGGTCAATTAAAAAAGGTTTGGAAGACCATCGGAGAGTTAATTTCATGGGATGATGGGAGCCAGTCTTTTGAGTTATGGGGGCCGACTGGCTCAACTAAAGGGAATGTATTTTCTAAGGATGAAAATAATCAGCAGAATAACAACCAGAACCAACAACAAAACAATAATAATCAGGGTGGGTTTCAAAGTAACAACCAACAGCAAGGCGGCTACAACCAGCAACAGCGACAATAACAGCTAACTAACAAAGCCGCTTAAGGGCGGTTAAACTTTTACAACGATAGGTTGCGTAGTAATTCCTGCTAACCTAGAGCTAAACGGGCGCTAACACCGCCTTTAATTGAAACCAACAAGCTAGCAGCGCTCCTTTTGAGTGTGTTGTTATGTTACCACCACTGAAAAGGATTGATAGAATGAGAGCTGAAAATTTACTAGCAGAAACGACTAATCTGATTAAAGATATGCTGATCTTGCACCACGATAAAATAGATTTGACTGGATTGGATGGGGCGCAAGAAATCATTGATATGGCTAACGCCAAGCTTGAGCAAGAAGGTTTTGAGTTAGATGCTGAGGGGTTTTGGCATGAAGTTTAAGCTATGGACTGACAATAAGTCTTTTGATGATATTGACGCTGAAATGGCGAAAGACCCAGAAGCTGCAATGATAGGTTGTGTAGTAATTACAACGACTTAGGGTATGTCGGCGACACTGATGACGGTGACATACCATAACCTTTAACTTAAGATGTTGTTATATGGCAACTAAGGCGGCAAAGAATGATAGAAAAAATACTAGAAATACAGGGTAGCTGTAGCATGGGATTTATAACGTGGGAAGAGGGTGCGTTTGAACCAAGCGCAACTATTGAATACGTGGAGCATGGCGATCAATGGCGTGGAGATACTGAAACCAGTGTCGATATAGATAAAGAAAAAGCCATTGAAATAATAAATATGCTTAAGGAAACTTTTGCCATATAACCTTTTATATTAGCCGACAGTTTGATGTCCGCGTTGAATTGGTTGTTAGTTTTGCTGATGACACTTAACGATAAGCGAGAGATAATATGAGCAAGCATTCCGACAGATTCAACGCTCTACCAATGGAAGTAAGGATTATTTGCTGTAACTTGGCATTGCAAGATCAAATAAGGGATTTGGGTTTTGAAAAGGATCGACTTAAAAAAAGATACAGCCAAAGCAAGAAAGAAATTGACGATAAGATAAAGTATTGCGAACGCGAACTAGCTAAAGCAAACTAAACTGTTAAATTCCGATTGAATTAGTTGTTATATTGCGTATATATTACAATCACTTAAGGCATGTTACCCTCACAGATAAAGGTAAGATAAAATGAAGAAATTAAAAGTAAAGCAGTTAGGTAATTGGTGTCAATTTTGCGAACCAAAAACAACTAGAGCAACGCATGTGGGTAGAGGGTTTGATGGTTTTTGTTGTGAAGATCACAAGGAAGAATTAAAGAAGATTGAACAGAAAGATGACGGATATATGAGTGAAGGTGACTACCAAGCATGGGGGCACCTTTAGCAATATAACCTTTGCATTAAAGGGTAAAAACGAATTACACACAGAAATTAATTATTAACACAAATTTAACAGCGCACAGCAAACTGTTTTTATCCCGTTTGAATGCGTTGTTATGAGGATTTACTTATGAGACAACCAGATGATTACTGCCAAGCTGATGAAGATATTTGGCGCAGAACAAATGAAATAAACAGTATAAAAGCTGAATTACAGTGCATGGAGTCATGCTTAGCGCAAGGCTTTACGCTACAAGACTATATTGATACGCAAAAGCATTTGATAGAAATATTAGTGGGATTGAACGAATCCTCATAACCTTTGCGTTAAGCGGCTACGAGAAATAAACACTGGAGAAATTTATGGTACAAATGGCTAAAGCATTAAAGAAAGATTTGGAAAACCTAACTGTTAGTAGTCCGACTTGCACGGCGTTGTTATGTGTCGTCCCGAAAGAGCTTTTAGAACAAGCCATAAGTGAACTAAATAAAGCAAAACTTATGATGTTTGGCGGTATGTACACAATTCAAGATTTAACAATACCAAAAAGCTTAAAAAGAAACTTAGTAGAGCAGAGCTTTAAGGTTAATCATTTGTCTGGTGAGTTGTTTGCACACACATTGAAGGGTGAGCATGTAGAAAATGAGATAAAGGAAAGCAAAGAGCTTAACGAGAGAGCGCTAAAAGAGGCTTTACGTTACTTTGACAGAAAACACAAAGACACATAACACTACAATTAAGAGGAAAAAAGTCGTATTTCACACATTAGACCAGTTAACGCAAGGCGCTTGTTTAATGTAACTTTAATTTGTAATCACGATTATTATGGGGAAAGGCGGATTATGATTGTCGAATATATATATCAAGAAGCATTAATTGGCATTTTCGTGATGACGGTTACAGCTGTCGCTGTGTTATTCAGCATTAGCACATGGGCGTTTTAATGAAATACCTATTGGTATTATTGCTGGCGGGTTGTCAAACAGCCCCACCGGATTTAGTGGGCAATTGGTCGGGGAAAGTGGGCCCGTTTAAATCATCCTTCACATTAAAGGCTGATGGTAGCGGTACTTTCTGCTACTCAGGACGAAAGAAGAATAAAACGGAATGGATAAAATACAGTAGCGGTATAATTTACACGGAGCGAGATACTGAAATTGTTATCGAAAGTTTAAGTGGCAATATTTTAACGGTGGAGGTTGATAATTATGGCAGTAAAGAGTATGTATTTTATCGGGATAAGCATTTAAAAAAGGCGAGTTGGTTTTGTTGGAAGAAATTAAGTGTCAAATAGTGGTAATTTGTGGGTAAGCCGTTAACATTTAAGTTGGCGGGTTTTTGCGTTATAATGGTAAAAATCTTTTACACGACCAGTTGAAATGAAAACGAAAGAGCCAGAGCAGCGGGTATGGTGCGCTACATGCCCACCAGTAATACGCATGGCAGATTATTTAATTCCTATTCGCGTAGGGTATTATGATTTAACCCTTGACGGTACCGGGGTAAACAAAGGTTTAGTTGGTGTATGCGAGGAATGTTTAGCGGGTAAAAACGACTTTCAAAGGAGTAATAAACAGCCGGTAGATATCAATCACCCGCACCTAGTGTACAGGTCAGTGTAATAACGTATAATTGTAAATGGTGGTTAACGATGCGAATCAGGGGCCTCTAAATGAAATTAAATAGAGGTAATGAAAATGAATATATTTGATGTAGGTAATTACATTGCAGAACAGGCGCAAACACTCCCGCAGGCACATATTGTTGAAGGCATACCGTTCGACCTTCTTTCGCTGGGGCTTGATGAGGATCTTTTAGAAAAGGTCAAGGCAGGTGAGTCGTATAAAGATATGGTTTTCTTAGCCGCTGATAGTGGCCTCGCTTATTATGATGCTAGCGGTGATGCTTGCCGCGTTGCCGATAACAAGCATCTTAGTAAGAGAATAAAAGGCATTTGGGAGAAAGAAGAGTTACACCTTGATACTGAGCCATGTATGAAGGAGCGTGTAGGTCTAATAGTTTGTGAGATTAGCGGATTAACTGAGCTAATTGAAGAACAAAGAGGTCTTGACGCAGAACTGAAAAAAGAAAAAGATGATCGAGCGGCTGAAGCAAAAAAGCACCTAAAGGGTGAGGATGAAAACCTTGACTTTGGTGATCATTCAGTCCCAGCCACTATAGATGTTGATGAATTAAACAAAACCGCTGATGAATACAGGATATCAGCTTAACAAAAGGGTTGAAATATGACTGCTTCAAGAACATTTGTTACAAAGGTCAGGTGTGAAAAGCGCTGGCCTCACGAGTCCGCCCTAGTTTATATTAGGGATTGGTCAATGTTATCTCAAGACACAGGATCATCTAAGGGGGTTGATGAGGATTACGAGGAAGATCATGATATTGAGGGTATTTCATTTACAGGTAGCTTTTGGCATGATACTGAAGGACAGGCTGAAGGGTTATCTTCACGCCCTTTGATTAACCTAGATAACGCCAAGGAGCCGCAACTATTCACTGTTGATATGACTCATTCTCGCTCTATCGAGATTAAAGAAAGCTACTTGCCTCTTGAGGAGAAGAAGTTTCTTTTAATCGAGGCGGAAGTAACAAGAACTTTTAAGTAAAAACAACCCGCTATCTTATTTATGATATAGCGGGTATTTTTTTAAATAGAGGGCTAGATGAATAAACAACAATTAACCGATTTAGTGATAATTCCAACACTAAAAGAAATTCCAAGCGGCTATTCACCTGAAGCGGTAATGGCTAGTCAGATGATTGTCGGTCATGAATCTTTAGGTGGTGAGTATATAGCGCAAACAAGAGGGCCTGCACTGGGTATCATTCAAATGGAGCCACTAACCCATGATGACGTATGGAGGTACGGGGATTCAATATGGAAGAATGCCGTACTACTGGGTATTATAACTAAATACCAGCGACTCATGAAAAAACACCCTAAAGCAGATAGGCTGATTTATGATCTGCGGTATAATATATTCATGGTAAGGCAGAAATTATTCATGGATAAAGAGGGGTTACCTGACAACGCTCATGACATGTCAGTGTACCTAAAGAAAAACTGGAACGGTGACGGAAAGGCGACGCCTAAAGAGTATCTAAATGATTTTGCGGGGTGGGTATAATGAGTAAAGAAATAGATAAATTAAAACAACTGGCGGCACCTAACTCTGAAAGAATAGCTGTAGCTGTTGAAGCGTTGTTAGTGGAGCAGATTAGAACTAATGTATACAAAGAAGATCAAAAGCAAGGCGATATCAAACACAGGAAGCTAACCGACAAGCAAAACAAGATAAGCCTGCTTTTACATTTGGTCAGTATATCAATAGCAAGCGCGGCCTTTTATATCAGTATTGCTGGGCTTCCTGGGTTTATATCTGTATGGGTTAAGGGGGTTTTATGAGCTTTTTTGATTTATTTTCTTCAGCACCTAAAGCGGTTGATAACGTATTAGATAAAGATAACGGATTAATTTCCCAGGTGGGCGGCTGGATAGGTAGGATGGACTTAACGCCGGAAGAGATCTTAATCCAAAACGCCAAGACTGTTAACAGCGTTCAAGAGTTCGCCAGAGCAACATTAGACGAAAGCACGGAACGTTCAAAGTCTCGTCGTGGCATTGTTGAAAAATGGATTAAAACACAACTAGCCTTAGTTTTGATGGTATGTATATGCGCCCCGTTCGACATGGAGCTTGCAATGTTTTACTTTGAATTGGCAACAAGCGGCTTAATGGTAATGGGCACAACTGCTATAATAATCTTTCACTTTGGCTCGCACGGAATAGCTAAATTCAAAAAGAAAGACTGATAAATGAATGTCGGTGATAGCGTATTTAAAAAAGGGAGCTATGAAATATTCCCCGATGATATGCTATTTAATATATATTACATAGACGGCATGAAAGCAGCGTTAATGGTGGGCGGGTTTTTCTCACTCGCTGAAGCAATCGAATATTTATTACATCCTTAGGGTGATTTATGCAAATAATGAACAACGTACAAGAATCAACGACTACTACCGGCACGGGTAATATTACCTTGGCGGGCGCTAGTGAGGATGGTAATACTTTTACTAGTGGGTATCTTACCGATCAAAGATTCCCCTATCTAATTGATGACGGGGCAGGGTCGAGAGAATCAGGTATAGGGTATTTATCAGCATCAACAACACTAGTTAGAGAAACCCCGTTAAGTAGCACCAATGGCGATGCACTGGTTAATTTTGCGGCAGGAACTAAACAAGTTTTCGTATCTGCAACGGCTGAAATATCAGCAAGTTCGGCTCAAGGCCAAAGTTTAACGGGTACACTTGATTATAAAATCGTCAAGTCGAGCCATTACACGCGAAGCTCAAACGGGACGGCCTCAACAGTTGGGACCAGAGTTTATTTTGTGCCGTTTCTGTTGGATTATTCGGGCAAATATGATGCATTAACATCAGTAGTTAGGACGACGGGTGGTGCTGGTGATATATTTTTAGGGCTATACACTAGGGGGCTTGATGGCCTCCCTGATATGCGGTTATTAACTAACGCGACATCTCTAGATCCCACGGTGTCAGGTATTCAATACGGAACATTTACAGAGCAATCATTACCTCTTGGTTGGTATTTTATGGCGTTCACATGCGATGTTAACGTAACAGTTTCTTCAATAGGAACCGCCACATATACATTGCCCCCGCATTTAGGCGTAGACGATACCTCACTATTTGACCTGCAAGGGTTTTATTATATCGATGGTTCGTTAACAGTGTTACCTGCTATCGTGGGTGCTAGATCATGGACAGCCGTCTCAACGTCTGCCGTGCCATTCGTAGGATTAAGGCCAACAACATGATAAATTTTATTGAAAAAGGTCGAGGTTTAATCCTTGCGGTAAAGGCGGCAGGTCATAGAGTTTGGCATCAAGATAGGGTTTGTTATAGCACTAATGACGAAGCTGTACAGGCTATAATCGACAGTTACGACCCTTTGCCGTTATCAAGGACTGACGCTAAAAAAAGACTGGTTGAGCAATTTAACTTAGTGATGGAAGGGTTAGAGGCTGAATATCCTGAAGTTGAAAAGCGCACCTTTACAAAGCAAGAAGCAGAGGCTAGAGCGTTTATTATTGATTCAAATGCGAACACACCAACACTATCTCCGATAGCATTAGCGCGTGGAATTTCTTTAATTGATTTAGTAACAAAAACCTTAGTGAAAGCTGATTTATATACGGCACAAGTTGGCGCGTTAATAGGGCAGCGACAATACAAAGAAGATTTGATTGACGCTGAAGCCGATTGGTTAGCTGTTGAAGGGATAAATCTTTAATGAGAACGGGTCGCTATCGCACTGGTAGGTATAGAGCTGGCTATTATATTGCCGCCGGTGGTGGTGGTAATACATTAACGGCTGACATAAGCATGTCAAAGCCGTCTTTTTCAGTACAAGCGAGCGCGACATTGCCAGCGCCCAGCTCGATTATAGATCTAACAATAATCTCACCAGTGTTTTCAGTTCAATCGGCTGCTACGTTGCCACAACCAATTTCTAGTGTAGATATTGCTTTGGCTAGCCCGTTGTTTTCAGCTCAAGGCGTTGTAACATTACCGCAGCCAGCAAGCACAATTAATGCAAATATTAGCAAGCCGGTGTTTAGCGTATCGGCAGGGGTGACACTTCCGAACACGACAAGCAGTATATCAATTGATATTACAAAGCCTGTTTTTAGTGTTGGTGCTACTGCTACATTGCCACAGCCTGATTCAAGCGCAGCGGTAGAGATAACAAAGCCAGTGTTTAGCGTGTCGGTTAATGTTAGTGACTCGGCAACATCATCAGTTATAGATATAGGTATTACAAAGCCTGTATTTTCGGCACAGGCGGCAGTAACTTTACCCTCACCTAGCTCTAGTGTACAATTTAATATAAGCAAACCTATATTTAGCGTTACAGGAACGGTGAGCGGCCTTGATATAGTCGCAGCGGATAACGCAAAGATAACGGTTACATATAAAACGAATAAGATTACATTAGCCGTAAAAACAAACCAAATAACATTAACCACGAAAACAAACAGACTAAAGGTGTAAATTATGTCCACAGCAGATACTACAGCGAGAAACTCAAGAGCTTCTGATTTTTCAGCTGACTTTTCAACATCAACACTGGTTATTTTAGCGGGGGCTACTGCGCTAGCTACGCATACTTTGGCGGGGTTTGGCGCTCCATCAGTGGGTGTGATTACAGCGAACGCAATAGCAGACGCAACAATTGCCGCAACAGCTACAGCAGACGGGGCGACATTAACGGATACGGCTGGCGTTTATACGTTAACAGTAGGCACTACAGGAAGCGGGGCAGATGTTGAGATTTCAACCTTAACATTTATATCTGGTGAAACGTCTAGCGTTACATCATTAACCGTCGATTTCCCTGCTTAATATGGCTACCTTCCCTAGAGAGTTAAAGGTCAGTAAAACTGACGCATTTGAAATTGATGTCAGCACATGGTTATCTACTGAATCTATAATCTCTTTAGGGGTTGTAGATGATGCAGGATTAACGACGGTAGTAGGTACAGAAATTAACGGTTCGTTATTATCTGTATTATTAACAGGTTTAACGGCTGGCGATGCTGATATTCATTTTACATATTCAACAGCAACAAGAAGTGACTGTTATAAAGCTACAGTGAAAGTAATAGCAGACTGTTAAAAATAACCATATCGGGCGCGGCTCGGTACATTAATTCCTACGGGGGATGAATGAAACTAACATCTAAAGAAGAGTCCTTCGCTCAGGCGTTTATTGCTACCAATAGAGACCTAATACAAGCTTATAGAAAATCTGAGTATAGTCAAAAGCTTACGGCTGACCAGATGAGTGTTCAAGCAAATAAATTATTTAATAAACCTAAGATAAACCTAAGGATAGCCGAGCTAACAAAAAAGGTTATCGATATAGCAGAAAAGAAGTTTACAATC
>TARA_R110002153_G_scaffold80947_3_pt1 | contig 23074 bp, 27 predicted proteins | sample TARA_R110002153 | Tara Oceans TARA_R110002153 (sample SAMEA4398193) | marine metagenome | biome: Polar Biome; feature: [SRF] surface water layer (ENVO:00010504); material: water (ENVO:00002006), including particulate matter (ENVO:01000060) such as... | depth 5 m | reverse complement strand
CACCTTCAACATAAGAATATTGGTAGGTTGTTCCGGTATCCTCAGGTGTCTGACCCCACCCAACCACTGTACAACATTGACACTGACTATCACTATAACCTATACTGGCACAATGCTCATCACAAAAATACCTCAACCAATGGTAATTCTGACAATCATATCTCCCGTCATCAGTCTCACGACACCCACCTTTATCTAAAAAAGTTTTACAATCAAGGGATGGGGATGGTATTACACCAGTGTTTGTTATTGTCATTCCTGTATCCCACATGGGTTTGGTTAGATACGTTTCTATAACATCAGGATAGTCGTTATAATAGTCAAAGCACCCGTCTCCTGGATTAACACTAACATTAGATTCTACATTATAATTTGTTGAAAAGCAAGTTCCTCCTGTTGTAGTGCCCGTAGCTCTTAATTTTAAAAGTGTTTCCATAGCCCACCCTTCATCTGGTCTATCTGGTAAAACTGAATATGGATAACCATAATATTTATACGAACCAGCGTAATAACCACCATTTAACTGTTGGTAGTATCCACTATTATCTGTAGCGGAACTAATCGTATATCTTCTAGTTCCGTTCATATTAAATTTACTTGAGTCTTCTGGCCCTGGTGATGCTGCACTTCCAGAGTCTGGACTTGTAAAGAAATCTAAAGAAACAGCTCTTGTAGTAGCCCCACTTTGTGAAGGTGATTGTGTATTTGCACTGACTTGCCACATTTTAAACCTCTTATCTAAATTATTCATGTCGAAAATTCCAAAAGCTGCTGTTCCTGTAAATGCTGAGTAAACTGTAGCTCCACTTATTGGTTGGTTTTCAGGCCATAAATCTATATAGTCACCCCCTCCGGTCATATAGGGTGCAATACCTATATCTACAGCATTTAACCAAATATTATTAATCCTATATACTTCAGGTAGTGTGTTGGTATATCCTGTCCTACCACCACATGTAACCCCACTGTATTCTGGTTCGGAACCCACATGAATACAATTTTCATATGGACAATCACAATATGAATAAGCCTGGCCCCAGTAATTTTGACTAATTATACTTTGTGGGTAACCACTACTATGTAATGCTGTTGGTGGTGAATATGTTGCTATTGTTCCAGCAGCGTTCCCCGAAAAAAAACTTTTTTGTTGTAAACTACTTACACCAGTAAGTGATGGTTGCATGGTAGAAGCCGTATTGTTCAAATCAAACCATACTGGTAATACATTACTTTTATTACCAATTTGTGGTGTTCTAGGTTCTTCATACCCTATAATGTTGTCTGAATATACAACTTCTCTGTTAAAATTAGATTCATCAGATGCTAAATAAAAATCATAGTAACCACTATAACTTAGTTGAGCGTCTAATCTATTTCCGTAATAATTTAATATATTTTGTGTTCCCATTGATAATAAATATCATTCCACTTCAACTTAATATTTATATAAAAAGAATAAATATGAAAAAGCTAGAACATGATGGTACCTGTAAGGAGGTACACCCGAAAATGAGTCATGAAGAATGGGAAGAAGACCAGGAAAATTTAATAACTGGAGAGGAAGAAGAACTTGAGGAATTGGTTGACTATGATGGTGCTGTTATGGGAAGTAAGGTTCCTTTAGGTTGGGAAAATGTGAAAACTATGTCTGCTACCAAAACAATGGACGCTACAATAAATATGGGTAGACAAAGTGGTGAACAAGGACGTGGATACTTTTTTAAACGTTATTGGGGTGAGTCTGTTGAGGAGTTAGGTGAACACGATATGACTGATGTTCTAGGTTATGATGATACAGTTTATATGGATGCTGGTGAAACTATAGAATATTTTAAAAAGGAACATGATATGGAAGAGGATGAAGCTGAAGATAGAGCTGAGTCTATGGGTAAAACTAAATCACTAGATAATAAATCTGATGATGGTGAAAGTTTTCAAAGACTTGTGGAGGATGATGATATTATAAAAATGTTAGAAGTAATTCTAAAAAATAAGGACGAGGATAGTGGTGTACAAAATAATGAGGATAGGGAAATTCCTCATTATATCGATAATAAACTTAGATTAATTCAAAAATATGCTAGGAATCATGGTGTAGATATGAAATCTATTATTAACAGACTAAAAGATGAATAAGGACCTTAAATACGACTTTTATAAATTACCCGATGAATTGTTAAATACGTTAACCCATAACTTAAAACAAACATCTAGAAATGTTAACGGATATGAAAGGCTTAGCAATTTATGTAAAGATAAAGGTGTAAATTATGGTCAAGCAAAAAAGATTAAACATGAGATGGAAAATGGTTTAGACCCTAAAGCTTATAAATTAGTAGGTGGTGACGATTTACTTGAGTGGTTAAATGATAAATTAACTAGGGAAAGAAAAATTGTAGACAATAATAAAAGAGTAAAGATGAATGGTGGTATTAATAATCAATTTAAAAAAACCCACACAAAGGACGGGAGTAAGAATCCTACGAAAGTTAAACTAGTCACAACACAAAAAACTAGTGACGAAATACTTAATAATAGAGCGGTTTACAATGAAGCGTCTCGAATTAGAGACATAATAAACAAAATAATAATTTAAAATGGCAGATTTTAATCAAAAAAAACCCGGAGAAAAGCTATCAGATATTTCAGCTAAAGCTAGGGAAAAATTAATAACTAGGAACGTCTACAAACAAGTTGACGGTTACGGTTCTAACCACCCTAATGCTTTATCTGACGGTGACCCAAAAGGTAAAGGTAACGCACAATATTTAAATGTTTACAATGATGGTAATACTGGAGGTAGTTTAGACATACTAGGTAATGGTGAACCAAATACTGGACGTATAGGTAATTTAAAGAATAATCTTTATAATAAAAAAAACGAATATTCAGCTGGTAACTTAGATACTGGTGATGGGTATTCGCCTACAGTTTCTGAATCAAGATAGCGTAAATGAAACTTTACAATGCAATATCAACACTTATATTTGAGCAAGTATCTAATAATGAAATAATAGATGCTATAAAAAATAAACATGTTTGTGAGTTGTCATATGAAGATGATGCAAGTATTGGTCCTGGTAGAAGAGTGATTTACCCGGTAGCTTACGGTGAATCCTTAAGGAATAACAAGGTTGTTAGAGCTTATCAAATTTCGGGACCATCTCTTAAAGTAAATGAAGAAGGTGTCCCGTTACCTGATTGGAGGTTATTTAGAACAGATAGGATGGATAATTTTAAACCAATACAAGGAGATGGTTCAGTATTTGAAACTTTTAGTGAACCTCCTCTTTATAATCCTTTCGGGGATAAGTCAATGAACAGAATGTTAGTTAATTCAAAATTTTAAAAATATGAGTGGGTTCGAAACTTTACAAGAAAAACTAATCCAAGCGAAAGCTGTAATGGATAGGGTAGATGGTACACCATCTAATAATAACGGTATGCAACATAGTCTAACAGAATCTAACCCCAACTTACCTCCGGTGTCTAACAATTTTAATACCGGTAGTATTGATTCTGTAATACAGGAAAATAATAACCTTACTAGGCCTACAATAACAGAAGATAAAATATCAAAATCTAATTTACCTGATGCGATAAAAAAACTAATGATTGACCATCCAATACCAGAAGTTTCTTTTGGGGGTGGAATACCTGACTCGTTGATTGAAGGTGCTGCTGCAAAAATGAAAAAGCTTTCAGGCATAAACCCACCATCACAATCTCTTAGTAGTCAAAAAGTTAATACACCAAAACTAAAAACTCAAAAAACTCAAAAAACTCAAAAAATAACACAAAGTTCACTTAAGAATCTAGTTAGGGAAACAATTAAAGAATCTTTAGATGAATTAATAGATGAAAGAATTTCAAAAAGAGTGGTAGAATCTAATGGTTTAAACGAATCTATTAAATTAGTAGTTGGTAACACTGTTTTCGAAGGTAAAATATTAAGAACTAAAAAAATTAACTAGTCTACCCCTTTGACTATATCGGTCGTTAATGTTATTCTTTCATTATGATTAAACCAAAATATAAAATTTTAGTAGTTCCTAGTGATAGAACTGGGGTTAGTAAATTCCGGTCTATAGACCCACACGTACATTTACAACAAATGTATCCAGAAGAATTCTGGGTAGATGTTGATTACCAACCAAAATTAGAAGACGAGAATTGGTTAAAACAATATGATTTAGTTTTATACCATAGGTCTTTAACACCTGATTTTGGTAGGTCTCATGAAGCCTCAAAAAGATTAAAAAAATTAGGAATACCTTCTATATGTGATTTAGATGATTATTGGGCACCAACCTCAGACCATCCAGCTCACGCGATTGTAAAACAAAACCAATTAGACCACCATATAAAAGAAAGTTTAAAGAACGCTGAAAATATTTCTACAACAACAAAAGTTTTTGCTGAAGAGATGAAAGGTTTTTGTGATAATATATTTATATTCCCAAACGCTATAAACCCGGCAGAAAAACAATTCCAACCAAAACCAATACATTCAGATAAGGTTAGAGTCGGTTGGTTGGGTGGTTCATCACATTTAGGTGATTTGGAAATTCTACGTGGTCTAGCTGGTAAATTAGATAGTTCACATAAAGATAAATTCCAAATGGTTTTATGTGGTTATGACTTAAGAGGTAATGTGACCATGATTAACCCAGAAACCAATGAACAACAGACTAGAAATATAGAGCCTCACGAATCTGTATGGTACTTATTTGAAAAAATATTTACAGACGATTTTCAGGTGTTATCCCCAGAATATAAAGAATTTTTACATAAATGGAAAAAAGGTAAATTTACAGATGAGGAAGATTTACCTTATAAAAGAGTGTGGACTAAACCTATCACAACATATGCTGCTAATTATAATAATTTTGATGTTTCATTAGCTCCATTAAAGGAACATATGTTTAATAAAGTTAAATCACAGTTAAAGGTTATTGAAGCTGGGTTTCATAAAAAAGCTTTAATAGCTCAGAATTTTGGACCATATCAGATTGACTGTATTAACGCTATAGAAAGGGGTGGTAAAATTAACCCTAAGGGAAATTGTTTATTGGTTGATACTCATAAAAATCATAAACAGTGGTACCAATATACTAAAAAATTAATAGACAACCCATCTCTAGTAGAAGATTTAGGTGAAAGATTATATGAAGATATAGTCCCAAAATACCACATAGATGTAACTACAAAATATAGAGCTGAGGTCTATAGAGAATTAATAAGAAAATCATAAATTAAAAATTAAAAAATATGTATTATCAAGCAATCGTAGCATTTGAAACGGGAAGTGTAGACAACGAAGGAACCCCAAAAGTTAAAAAATTTAAATTTATTGTAGAATCAGAGTCAGTTTTTGAAGCTAATAAAAGACTTGCTCATTATCTATCAGAGGACACTAGAGACTCAGAAGTTATATCAGTAGTTAAAGCTCCTTATGAAGATATTTTACACCCAGAATTAACACCGAATTACTATAAGTAAATTAGAGTATATTTATAATAAAAACAATTATTATGAATTTCTTTAAAAACATGTTAAGTAGTGGAAGTAAAATCTCTAGTAAAAGAACTGTAACTTTTATATGTCTTTTATTTATGTTGGTTGGTTATACCGCAAATTTATTTTGGGATTTCACAATCGACACTAAATTATTCGAATCTTTACAATGGATTGTAATGGCAGGACTTGGTTTTACAGCTGCGGAGAATTTTTCACCTAAAACTGAAGAAGCTCCAGTAGAAGAACCATCACCATCACACACCACAGTAACTCATGAATATGATTACGATGAAGATGATGACATCTAGAAACAAAAAAACCACTTAATAAGTGGTTTTTTTATTTGATATACGTTATAGATTTATTTTCTTACCCATTTTTTAGCTTCTTTTGCTTGTTTCTTTTTGGCCATCCCTCTAAGAGTTTTTGCAAAATTAAGTTGTTTGTATGTTCTTAAATCAGCTTTAGTTAAACCTTGTACTCCAGGTACAGCTTTATTAGTGTCTTTGGATTTAAGTTTTCTCATTTCTTGATTTATTCTAGCTAAAGATATTTTATCCCCCTTTTTAACACCTACTTTCTTTCTTAAAGCTCCTGGTCTTTTAACCGCTCCTTGAATCCATTTTTTAGATTCTTTTGCTTGTGCTTCTAACAACCCATTTCTAACTAACCTTTCCAATCTAGATTCACTATAAACATCAGCTGTACGAATTCCTTTTATACTATTAAAATAGTTGTCTTCAAATGCTCCTGAATCTTCAGCCATATTATGTGGGTGGAAACTATCACCTTCTTCTAATTCATAATCTTCTCCCATTTCCCAATCCTCCATATTTTGATTTGCTGCCTGTTGGTTCATATAGTTTACATTAATTGTATCACTAGTATTACTATCTTGAGCATCCTCCTCTAACTCAAGATATTTGTCAGTAGGTTTACTAATCCCTAGACTTAAACCACCCATATTACCAAAACCTAACATAGCTGCTTGTTCTTTTACTATTCTTTCTATAGAACGTATTAGTTCTGATTCAGATACTACAATTTTTTTTCTTCTCATAATTTTTTATATTCTACTTACAACTTGGAACTTTATTATATCTCTATAAATATTAACTTTTTGATTAGAAGTTACCTTTATATCTATGTAATACTCATTAGGTATCATATCTTCTGTGTTTAATAAGAAATAGTTGTGTTTGTAGGTTCTGTTTACGTCTTCCCAAGGGTTGGTTTCTACTTCGGTATTACCTTGTCTAACATAAATTCTATATTTAATTCCATCCACAGTAACGCTTTGATTTACAGTATATGGTACCCTAACTGAAACAAAAACTTTACGTGTTTCACCAGCAACTAATCTTTCATCCATTTTTATACCATCTATAGAATAACCATAATCTTTAGGTATTTGGTCTTCTGGCCCTATTTGATAATACTCGTCTGAGTCTACAAGTGTGAATTCATTTGTGATATTAGTTAATGGTTTACTATTAATAACCAAGCTAGACCATACATCTGTGAAGATGGAAGGAGTTCCATATGTACTACCTGTCACTGCAAATTCTACATAATAAACACCACATGTTAAATTAGTAGCTGTCATAGAAGTAAACACCGCTTCATCACAATCATAAATTGTAACTTGTGGCAACGTATCTAAATTTGTTGGGTTGCCCACTGTATTGGTGTAGAGGAATAACCTATTAGTCTTGTTATGGTAAAATTTCTCTCTATCATCACGGATATAGTCATCATATCTGGTTTCAAGATAAGGTTCGTAAAATGTTTGTGTGTGTCTCGTAAAAAACCCCACATTATATGTTTCTGTTAGTCCTGTTAAATTCTCTAAAGCACCAGTATAGGCTATACCATAAGTTATACCAGTGTTTGGGGTTCCCCCAGATAACCTATCATTAATTTCATTAGTAATATCCATACTAATATTTTCATTTCCTTGGTCAAAGGTCTGACTATTTACCACTGTAAATGTGGCATTATTAGTATTATTGTACACACCTTGATAGGTCCATGGTGATAGTGTTGTTGCAGAATACCAGTTTGATGGTCTTATTCCATAAGTTTCATCGTACTCAGGAGCGAATGTTCCTCCATACTCTTGATAATCATAACCCACACCTTCATCCCAAGTTAGACCACTACTTCTAAATAATAATAAGGTAAAAGAACTTGCTCTTCTTTTTCCGTCTATTAATTTATCATTTAAGAGAGTTTTATCGAATAGTGAGGTGTTGGTCATCTTTAACGTATGAGTCGCTCCTGTACCACCTGATAGGTTTATACATCCACTATTTACCTTAGATAAAACATCACCAAGATTTAAATCAAATATAAATCTAGAAAATCTACCACTATTATCTGTAGTGTACCCAGTTCTTCCACCACAAGTGTCATCGCTGATACCAGTATGTTTACAACTAGTAATGGGTTCTTTACCATAAAATAACTCTGTTATTGGGTTACGGGCTGTATTAACACTATCTTTAGCTACAATTGTGTTATTCTTTTCGAAGTATGATTTAAAAATTGACATATAATCTTTTACTATAAATACTAATTAATTCTTATATTCTTATTTAGAACTTCATCATAGGCTTTTAAAAGTTTATTTAGTATTTCTTGGGTTGTCGTACCTCCATGAGATGTTGGTACCGGTGCTAACCCAGGAAAAGCGTGAGTATGACTAACAGTGAAATCAACAATTAAACTTAATAGGTCTAAAAGTTTTTCACCACGTACTAAAGAATTAGTTTTTTTATCAATATCTCCAACATATTTTGATTGACTCATTCCGTAATTATTTTCTAGTTCTATCATACCTAATTCTGTTGAATTGTGGGAAAGTAGATAGATATTCTCACTACCTATACTCACATACCCAGATTGTCCTGGTGTGAATTTAAAGGTTTTTACTTTAGTTTCTTTTTTTTCCGTAGGTATTTCCCTTTGGTCTGGTTTACTTGAAAATGCCATACCATAGCCTTTGGTTTTAACACCTTCTAAAAATATAGTTTCGGTAAATTGTTTAACAGAGTCTCTAACCGAATCAAAAGCAACTTGATTTCCGAAAAAACTATAAGTAGAAAACACTGGGTCTGTAGAGTCGTTTTTAATTAAAAATTCAACTAAATTAGGTCCTGGTCTAAAATATATTGGGTGGTTTTTTAATCCGGATACAGTTATTTTCTTTTCTAACCTAGCTTTATTAACTGGTGAAAAACCATAATGTGGATTGTTAGTACCAGTAGTACCAGATATTGGTTTTAAAACCTCAATTAAATCATCACCCCCTTGGTCAAAAGATTGTATTATTTTATTAATTTCGTATGTAGCTCCTGTTTGTGGTAAAGAAAAATGAGCTTTTAATATAGAACTACTAAATAAGAAGTTAGTTTTTAACTCAACTTTAGAGGCCATATATATTTGAGATTGTCCTTGTGTGTTTGTATTAGGTAATATGGATAAAGCTAAATTAAACCCCATGTTTGGGTTGTTAGTGTCTGTAAAATCTACTGGGTCTGTAGTTGGTTGGATATCGTACTCAAAAAGTACATTTATTTTCTCATCTAATAATGTAACATCTTTAGGTCCATCCTCTTCTTTTATTTCTAATGTTTGTGGAAATTGATTTAATTGTATATATGTTAATTTATTATTAGCCTTTGGTTGTTCTGGTACAGCTGGGTTTTCGATAAACTTACCAGCTCTTATTAAAATCTGTGGGTTGGTGCTTATCTCTGGTTGATTCTCAATACCTGGTGCGACATACTGGTTTAAATTAACAGAACTATCCTCTTTACTGGAAGGTTTTCTTTCATCCATTCCCAAAATAATATCTGTATTATGCCTCCCTTGGATTGCTATATCATTTGGATTTGGGAAAACTCCTCTTGAGTCTACCCCATCGCTAACAGATGCGTGACCTATTTCGTCAGTACTTTGGCTTGTGTGATATCTAGCTGTAGTATACCCTTCTAACCCTAACATATTTGGTCTGGAAATTAACGGACCTATATATTCTTTATTTTGAGATTGATTATTAGGGTTATAATAAATAAGTTTTATAGCCTCACTTTTTTGTGGTATATTATTTATGTGAGGTGGTAAGTATGGGTTGGTTACGTCTGGGTCATTATTAGACCAAGCAATATAGTCACCATTCTCTATTTGACGCTGTCTTCTTTCTTTAGCTTCACCAACCGGGTCTATATCTTGACCTTTATCAGCAGTAGATATCACATCATCTACAGCGATAATTCTTCCAGCTCTTAAAGGGTCATTATTGTCAACACAAACACCAAAATATATTATGTCGTTTCTTTGAACCCTAGCATCTGAACCCCCGTTAAGCCCCATTTCTTTTATTTATTTCTTTATTTAATTTATTATAAGCATTTTCTAAACTATCTAAATGGTGGGTCAATCCAACAACCAAAGATTTGGTTTTTTCAAACTCCTCCTTTAATGACGACATATCATTTAAAATTTGCTTATTAGGCCTATCAATATCACTTTTTATTTTCTTTTCCATATTAACATTTTAAACCAACTATCTTTGTTGGTGGTACTAATACAGCTCCTGGAGGTCCATTAGCTATCGTTGGAAATAGCACTCCGTGTACCACACCATTTATTGTTTCTTCTTCATCCATTGACTCAGCTAAAGCAAATTGTGATAACATAAATAAATTAGGTGTACCGTCAGGCATATCCCCTGTTGGTATCCCTAGATTTTCCAATTTTGTCGTTAGTTTTTCAAACACCCTCATAGAGTTAGTACCACTTCTAGTCGTAGCAGCAAATTGTAAAAATTTAGGTGGTGGAGCAAATGGAATGTCTATTCCCGTAGCCTCAATCATCTTCAATATTATCATTAATATTTCTTTACAATTTTTTGCGTTATTAAGGTCAGCTATAAAGGGTAAGAGACTTTGAATAAGGGATAGAATCATTTTTATTCTTTTACCTTTTTGTGTTGCTAATAATTTTTTTATGTAAATAATTAATAATTTTGTTAGGAACTGTTTTAATATTTTAAACACTATTTTTAAAACTTCTTTTAAGATTGCTCTACAAATCCTTACAAATACTCTTTTAAATAATTTTGCAAATTCTGTTGGGCTGGCAGCTAATAACGTGTTATTATTAGTTACTTTGGCGACGAACACTATCGGTAGTATTACCTTGGTGGACATTAAGGCTAACATAATTACCTGTGGGAATTGGGTTATCAATTCTTCCATAAAGTGTAATTTCCAATTCCAATCTAATTCTTTGAAAAGTGGGTCTGCGGTTTTAGCTATGGAACCTTCAACACCAGTTTGTAAAACCATATCAAAAGCTTTGTATCCGTCACCACCTTGATTTAAAGTTGCAATTATTTCATCCACAGCATTTTCATAAATACCTGGGTCTAAAGGCACCTCAATATCATCACAACCAGCAAACTTCATCACACCTTTGCTTTTCCTTTTTGCGTCCAAATAAAAATTTTGTTCCTCTTCAGCGTTAAAACTGTAGAAGGAATCATCATCTATAAGTTCAGATAAATGACTAATAGTCTCCGTACTTACTTCTCCTAGGTCTAAACCATCACAAGCTACCATAATCTTGTTAAGGACACCTATAAATTTATTAATACCTAATACGTCAGCAATATTTGTCTTTCCGTCATTTTTAACTGAAAGTCCTAAACCTGCATTTATTTCTAATACAGCTCCTAAAATGTTTTGTAATTCTATAACTCTTATATTATCAAAATAATCTCTTAAAAATTCAGCAACAGTAAATTTAGTACCGTTACCTGGGAATGAATTAAATCCATCATCAAAAACAACAGCATTATTACCACCTTTATAGTGTGGACTAATAACAAAACTATCTATCCCATCATACATGATTGTAAGCAATCTTTTCCCACTCGCTCCAGGAACTTGATATGGTGTATTTGGGTTTTGTATAATAAAGTGTAAGAATCTATTAAGTGGGAATGGTGTCTGATAAGGAAATGGTATTCCATTATCGAATGAATTTGATTCGTAGTAATATTTACCAACACCCACATCTGGAGCTTCTTTCATTTGTTTAAACAAATCTACCTGGTCAACTCTTATAATCATACTATTAGTTAAACCATCACCAACTACTGGTATTTCTGTAGACAAATCACAATTAAACGCTCTTAGTATTTCTTGTATTATAATTTCTGGAATTGTCGGTATTACATTGGCTATAGCTTGTTTTATTATAGTTCGAAGGATTTTTGCGTATTCACTATCCATTGCGTCATGCAACGGTTTTAACTTTTCTCTAATATTTTGTACTGTCGCTGCTCTTTTTTGGGACCTCTCTTTTCTTTTTTCACTTCTTTTTTGTTTTTGCTCCTTTTTACGCATGTTCGTTTTTTCTTCCGACTCATCGTTTCTGAAATTTTCCCTAGCTCTAGCCTTTAGAATTTTTATTAAAACTAATATGAAAGCAATCTGATTTTCCTTAATCTTACCAAAATCATCACGTAAATCCGAAAAAAGAGATTTCCACTTATTTGCGTTTTCCCTATTCTTCTTTAAGTCCTCTACATCTAATAAAGTTATAATACTTTGTAGTTTACTTAGGATGTCTCCACTCTTGTCTAGAACATTAGAACCTATACCCATTTAAGTAAGTTTTATAAATTATTGGTCAACTCCTTTATCTAGTAGTTGATTTATTGTGTCCCTAAGGTCCCCATCTAACCTTTCAACACTAGTATCTGATTGTTGATTTTTCTGTAACATTGTAGTTAATATTTTAGACAATTGTAATTTTTTATCTATTGCCAAATCTATTATTTTTTGTTGTTCTTTTAGTACTGGACCTATAAGTGTCATGTCTGTAGCCTCTTTCATGAGAGCAATCATTTTGTTTTGAATTCTCATAGCTGTATTTCTTTGTTCCACACATTCATTATAAATTTCTTGTAGAAGTGAGACTACACTATCATGATTAATCTCTATCTTTTTCTTTTTAGGTCTAGGCATACTAATAAATACAAAACTATTGGTTTTTGAACGCTTGTGAAACTAATTTATAAATGTCTTTATATCTAGTTAATGAATTTCTAATCTCTTTGGTTGTTAATCCTGTCATTTCTCTCAGTTGGTATAGGATTACATTTTTGTTGAATTTGTTTCCGGAGCCCGCTATAAAAATTTCTTCGTAGTTTTCAAAAACTTCTATTAATGAAAGACCAACCTTTTCTTCATTTTCAGTTAACTTATTCTCCGACATAAAAGTTTTTATTTTATCTAGAAGGCGAGAGATTAGAATCTCTATACCTAACTCATCATCCTTCATTTCATAACTATAACCTTCTCTATAACCATTTTCGAAGGATGGAGCAATATCTTCATAACTAATTTTACGATTTCTTTCTTTCTGGTCCTTCATAATCATACCCATAAGATAATTTTTACAAATAGTACCAAAATAAGAATATGCTTTTTTACCTTTTTCAGGTTTGAATTTTTCGGCTTTAGTTATTAAAAAAGATAGGGTGTCTGCGTGTATGTCTTCATAAACAAAATCTTTCCTATAAAGTTTATATCTACGAATTATACTCTCAATCATTTTGTTGAGGGGGTCTCTTAGGTCCGCGTTGAATACTTTATTTCTTTCATCAAAGGTGGTTGCAGTTAAAAATACTCTAACAGCAGCTTCTTGAACCTGTCCAAAATAAGGTTTAGTTTTAGGTCTTCTACCTTTTTTTGGTTTTTCTAGTTGGGTTGTTGTGTCCCCACTTGTACCACCACTTGTAATGGTTTCACATGTACCACTTGTAATGGTTTCACATGTACCACTTGTACTCTCAATTAAAGTATCCATACTAAATTAATTTTCGTACTCTATAGCTCTATCATATGTAAAAAAGTATTCTTTTTTAGCTTGTTCTACCCAAAAAGCCGCTTCTTCTGGTGATATTTTTTCTTTTGGGTCATTTTTGTAATCCCAGAATAAAGAATTTTCTCTCATATTCATGTGTTTATATCCAATTTTAGGAATCGTCATAATTCTAAAATCGTTGTATGTTGCTCGTAATAAGAACTCATACACAAAAGTAAGTCTCATACTAGATTTTAACATACCAACACTCACATAAGATTCTTTTTTAATGATAGCTCCAGATGTTTGGTAATTCTGGTAATTAAGTAATGTATTATTATCTAGTTCTCCCATCTTCTCTGAAAATTTCATTGCCCATATAGATTCGTTAGTGAATCCTAAAAAATTATGACCTTCATCCACATCCACAACTAGGGGTAGGAAAATATCAACATCGTCATAAGCCTCCATATATGTTTTAGTGTTCTTAAACCAACTTTTAGCATATTCATCGTCTACTTCCAAAACTGAAAACCATTCTGTTTCTACTTTTTCAACTCCACAATTTACTTGAGAACAAAAATCTGTCTTATCTTTATTAACTACAACCTCTATATTTAATTCTTCTGGGGTTTCCCATGTTTTAAAAAACTCATTTACCTCTTTAGTGTCTGCGTGTACTACATAAACTTTATCAGGTTTTACACTTTGTTTGTTTATACTTTCTACACATTTTACTAAATAACCTTTTATGGTTTCATTAATTTCGTTAATTGGGATTATTACACTTATATCACTCATTTTATTTATTTTTAATTTTTATTAAATAGTTCGCTTACAGAACCTTCTTCTATATTATCTTGTGGCCCTACTGGTGTTAATTTTTCTAAATTCATTCTTACCTCCATAATCTTTCTTTCGTTAATAGCTTTAAAAGTACTCATAACACTATTATGAAAATTCTCTTTAGTATATTTCTTAACAGTTTTTTCCATATCCGTGTACAGCTCTTCTGGTAATTCGTCTTCTAACCATTTTTGGACAAAGTTACCTAAAATATCTACCAACTGATTAAATTCGTAAGACCATATCCCATTCTCTTCAGTCATCCATTCTGGTTTAAGGTTTGGTACCTTACCAATTACTGGTACACCACACTTCATAGACTCTAATGGGAAAGTTCCGAACCCACTAATATCATCAACCCAAACAGAAAGAAAAGATTCACTTAAATCTTCTGCAAATTTATTAAGTGTTAAGTTTCGTAAGTCCCTAAATGTAATCCATTTAAATTGTGGGAATTTCAAATAAAAGGACTTAATAATTTTCATAGTATCTCTAGCGTCTCTGGTGTGTATAGAGATTAATGGTGGTTGTGGTTTATCGTGTTTTTTAAACACATCACCTATGTCTGGTGTAATCTCATAATAAGTTAAATTACCCATTATAGTTTTTAGGTATTCTACCTGAGTTTGTGTTGTTGTTAAACAAACACCAACACCATAGTTACGCCAACTTAATCCTGGTGGTAAAGTTTCTAAAGCATAATCATAAGCCTGTGATAAAATAATTTTTTCACAAGGCATTTCTTTGGTTTGTTCTAGAACGTGCCCAAAAACCTCGGGAATAACTACAAGGTCACTTATAATAACCTCAACTTGTTTAGCTTCTATAGATACGTGTGGAATATCTTTATATTCGTCACCTAACCACGTAGTTATATCGTGATAATCACTCTTTTCATGCATTATAATTGCATTATAGTTATTTTCTCTTAATTCTTTAACTATGTTATAAGTTAAAGTTACTGACGCTTTAGCGTGCCCTTTAGTATCCATGGTTAGGAAATATATAGCAGCATCTTTACTTTTTAATTTTTCTAAAGCGTGGGTTAATTTTACAATTTGGTCATTATTACTCATTTATTTGCATTTTTTTAGTATTTTATATTCTATTAGTGTGTTTATAGCCAGTCTAAACGGTATGGTTGTTTTATTTAAACCTAATTGACCTAGTGTGTCGTCTACTTCTTCAGCGTAACCTAAACAAACATCTAACATTAATTTAAAGAATTCGAATTTTGGTAGGTTTATACTAACCTCTTTATCTTCTTCTTTTGGTAGTAGTTCTATTTTGTCCATGAATTGGTCAACATCCATATATAGGTACTCACTTCCTATTGCTATTTGAAAGTCTCTTAGCTCGTTAGGTTGTTTCATTCTTAAATATTTCTAAACTTGTTATTTTATCTGGTGAGTCTAATATGTATTCGGAATCTATTTCTTCGGACACATTAAGGGTGTATAGTTGTTTATCGACTGGCTTTGATTTAATTATAGGTTCGTCATTGGTGAATATCAAGTCAAACTCATCCCATAAATTATTAACCTGACGTATATTATAAAATTTTATATTTTTTATAGTGCATCCGTATTTAGCCAAAAACCAAAATGTTGCAGGAATACCCCTACCAACCTCATCAGATATTAATGTAAAAGTATAATCTTTATTTACCCCAACTAATTCATTTAAACTCCTTATGAAATTATTCTTAATTTCAGTAGCGTGACCAAAGATTTCCATAGGAGCTTCTCTATATAAAAACTCTAATAGTTCGTCTTGGTCCTTAAAGTTTAACAATTCTTTTATATTGTCGTAATTTAAATCTTCTTCTACATCACTATCGTAATATTTCTTATGTACTTTTTTTATTTTACCTAACAAATCTCTAAGTATGCCATTAATGCTTATTGCTATATTCATAATTTATAATTTAATTAATTTATTTTTTTTGTAAAGAATCAAAAACTCTTTCTATCTTAGCTATTAATGGATTTCTTACCACGTCATCTTTTGTAAATTGTACACAACCTACTTCTTCTATGTGTGAAAAGTGGTTCATTAAAAAAGTTAAACCGTTCCCACCCTTAGAATCTTGTTGTCGTTCATCACCTAAAAATATCATCTTAGAATCTCTACCTAACCTAGTCATTATAGTTCTCATATTTTCTTGTGAGATATTTTGTGCTTCATCTACAATTATTATTGACCTATCCAAATTAATCCCTCTCATATACGCGATAGGCATTTCTTCTATAGTTTTTAATTCTCTTAATTTAGAAGTTATAGACTGACCCACTAGTTTTTCAAAGTTATGCACAAAAGAAAACATAAAAGGTTCCATTTTTTCACGTAAATTTCCTTTTAAAAACCCAATCTCTTCATTTTTAAGTGTTGTTACTGATTTTACAATTACAATTTTTTTGTATTTAGCGTATCTTTTAATTAGTCTTAATGCTTCAGCACATGCTAGATATGTTTTACCAGTACCAGCAGGACCAGAACATATAATCACTTCTTTTTCTTTAATTGCGTTAACTAATAATTTCTGATTTTCTGTCTTACACTTAACAGTTATTGTCATAGTGTCAGTCATTCTAGTCTCCTCAGTATTATTTTGGTAAATCCAAGCTTCTACTTCTTGTTTTTCTTCTCTACTTAATTTCTTACTTCTTCCCATAAATTATTTATTATCAATTTGTTTATTTATCCACTCGTAAGTTTTTTTCATGCCATCAACTAAAGGTTTAGAAACTTTCCAACCTAATTTTTCTTCATATAGTGTATTGTCTGAATTTCTACCATTTACACCGATAGGACATTTATGACCATATTTGGAAACAAAATCAGGACCATCTATGTTATATATGTCTAAATCTTTTCCTGATACTTCTATAGCCATTTTAGCAAAATCATTTATAGATATCATTTCTTCAGAACCTATATTTAATGGTTCTGTACAGTCGGACCTCATTAATCTTAAAGTAGCTTCAATACATTCATCAATATACAGAAATGACCTTGTTTGGTTTCCTGGACCCCACACTTCAATTGATTCATAATTTTTAGCTAAAGCTGCTTTTCTACACATAGCTGCGGGAGCCTTTTCACGACCACCATCCCAAGTACCTTTTGGCCCAAATATATTATGATATCTGGCAATTCTAACATCCAGACCTTTATTTCTCGCGAAAGATAAAAACAATCTTTCACTAAACAATTTCTCCCACCCATACTCACTATCTGGTGCTGCGGGATATGCGGAAGATTCTTCACAGTTTGGGTTGTCTGGGTCTAGTTGGTTATGTTCTGGGTACATACATGCTGATGATGAGTAGAATACTCTTTTTACTTTTTTATTAACACATTCATGTGCTACGTTCAAATTAACCAGGGCAGAGTTATGCATAATGTCCGCGTCGTTTTCTCCAGTGAACACAAACCCAGCACCTCCCATATCGGCAGCCAATTGGTACACTTCATCGGCATTTTCTTCTATAACATTTTCCACCACTTTAGGGTCTCGTAAGTCTCCTACAATAAATTCGTCACCAACATTATCAAAATATTCATGTTCTTTAATGTCAACACCTCTAACCCAATGACCTTCTTTTTGTAATTGGTTGCATAGATGACCACCTATAAACCCACCAGCACCTAATACTATAATTCTTTTCTTTTCCATTATTAATTGTTTTTTATAAAGACCGGAATTGGTCTCATTTTATGTCCATTCTGTTTATTGAATTTATTATATATATCTAAAACTTCTTGTTGTCTTTTTGTTAATGTAAAACCTTCTTCATATCCCATTGCCCATTCTAACTCATCATATGTTGCACCTAATTGGTCCTCATCTGTCCTATCATCACCCCATAAACCATCTGTTGGGGGAGCGACTAGTATTTCTGTATTTATACCTAGTTCTTTAGCCATTTCTTTAACTTCGGATTTCATCAAATCTGCAATCGGTGAGATATCAACACCACCATCTCCATATTTAGTAAAGAACCCAACACCAAAATCTTCCACCTTATTCCCAGTACCCACTACCAACCCTGCATTAGTTTGAGCAATTTGGTATAATGTAGTCATTCTCAATCTAGCTCTTGAATTGGCTAATGCAAGTTTATTTTCATTGTCCGCAAATAACATTTCAAAATCAGCAAATACCGATGTTAGATTTATCTCCATACTAGAAACATTATCGTATTTATTTTTTAACCATTTGATATGGTTATGTGCTCTATCTAATTCAGATTTATGTTGACGAATTGGCATTGAAACTAAAATTGTATTTAATCCGGTTTCTGCACACAATGTAGATGTTAATGCCGAATCAATTCCACCTGAGATTCCAATTACAAATGTTTTAATATTACTTGTTTTTGAATATTCCTTTAACCAATTTATTATTTCACGCATCACTTTTAAATTTTATCCCTATTTTATTTAATTCGTCATTTACACTATCTCTTTCATTAACAATAACGTTATACCCTAACTTTTGTAAAGTTAAAGCAAATTTTAATTGTTGTGATTCTTCTAATATCGTACTTTGGGGTTTATATGTTACATAATCAAACACTATAGGTTTCTCTTTATCGGGGTTGTTTTTCATAAATTCCTCTACCTGATAAGTTAGGTGTAGGTCATTCATTTTATCAGTAGCTCTAGATATTTGTGCGTCTATTCCATTCTCTACCGCGAAAACATTTAAAGCTCTATTGTCTCTTGGGAAACAAGGACCTCCATAACCATATCCCCATTTTAAAAATTTATTACCTATTCTACTATCAGAACCAATAGCCTCCAATATTTTATCTTTTTCACCACCTACTTTATCAGATATATCACCAATCATATTAGCAAAAGAAATTTTAGTAGTTAAGAAACAGTTTAAAGATAATTTTGTAATTTCTGCACTTATCCTACTCATTCTACATATTCTTGGATTTGACGTACAATGGTCGGTATAGATATTCTGTATAACATTACCAACATGACTATTCGCTTCACCTATTAAAACCATATCAGCATTAACTTGGTCTTTTAAAATAGTTCCTTGTGCTATAAATTCAGGGTTATAACTTACAGTGTAATTATAATCTTCTAAATCTTTTTGTAGTTCATCACAATATCCGGGAAATGTGGTGCAATTAATAACTAAATGTTTAGTGTGTTTTTGTACCCCTAAAGAAATTAGTTTTTCTTTTAATCCTTCTATGTATTGATGGTCGTATTTTCCATTAGGTAATGATGGTGTGTGTACTACTACAAAAATAACATTATTTTCTAATGTCTTTTCTAAATTGTCGTGTAAGTATAAATTTTCAGAATTTTTTAGTAACTCTGTAACTCCTGGTTCTGAAGAAATAAAAGTTTTATTTCTTAGTTCGGTTAAATATTCTTTGTTTATGTCGTACCCATCTACCCTATAACCTACCTTTTCTAGATTAAGACCAAAACATAAACCTAACTTCCCTACACCTATAACTGAGATTGATTTCATGGTTAATTTAAATTTTTTTATTTAGTTATAATATAAGATATTATTCGAAAAATTAAACTTAATCACCATTTTTATATTAATATGAAATTATCCGGATAAAAACCTTCTCTATTCCAACTATCCGGTTCCATTGAGTAGTCTTTAGGTGCTATAACTTTTTTGTTTGGGTTACTGTTGAGATATGCGGCCCACCACCCAAAACTGGAACTGTGGGACATAATATTATGGTCACATTCCTTTATCAATGCAAAATCTTCCAAGGTTGTTTTAATACCAGAATAAAAAAAGTTAGAACCTTTTAGGTTGTCTTTTAACCAAGATACGTCTTTGTTATTATCGTCACCTTCTCGACTCCCTCCGGTAAATAATAAGAAAATATATTTATCATCATCAAAATGACTAAGTGCTTTATTTAAATAATTCCCACAAATACTATCATCAGATAACTCACCATTTTTCCCATAATAATTGTTACTTATGTCATTTGTCCCGTCAGTTAAATCGCCCCTTCTTAAATGTACGGAAACAACTTCTTTATTATTATTTTCTTCTTTTAATTTATTTATAAACTCTAAAGCCTCATTTACAAATTTATCTCTTAATGTAAATTCTTTTCTAATTTGTTCGTCAAACTCTTTAAAATAAAATGTACTCTGAAAAAAACCGTGCAAATTAATATTGTTAGGGGATTGCCAAAAATTTGGGTCGCAGACATCATGATTTTGTTCATTATACATGTATTCTATTTTTTGTATGTCACCATCTTCTAAGTAATCACACTCTAAATTAAAGTTGTCTAATAAACATTCTTGTCCGTGCCACGTCATAATTTTAGGATTAGGAATCTTAACCTCGTAATCATTCTTAAGCCCTAAAGATTTTAATGCAGCATATTGAAATAGTTGATTCCCTAATCTCCCGTGTTTTCCTAATTGTAAAAAAGTTATCATTTTTTACTCTTTATTTTTGATTATGATTAATCCTATTACTATTCCTATTATAAATAATGTTATTAGTCTCATTCTAGTTTTCTCTTATTTTATACTGTCGCTACTCCAGTTTTTTGTACTACTATTGTTGTACACTCTTGTGCGAAATTTATTGCTTTTTCTATATCTCCACTTTTAACATACTCATATACTAGTCCAGACATAAAAGTATCACCAGCTCCGGAAACATCTTTAACTGGGACTTCTTGAGTTTGGTACGTAATTCCTTTATGTTCACACCCCTCCCTACCTTTAGTTACTATTATTTTTTCTTCTAGTTTTGGATAGCTGGGAATTCTTTCAAAATTTCTAAGGTGTTCTAGATGGTTAATTTTTATAAAACTAATATTCTCACACCACAGACCTAACTGTTTTTTTGTATCTAGAAATATTGGGCATTCAAATATTGTGGTTATTTCATGTATATCTTCTTCCTGTAAAAACCCTTTACAATAATCAGAGATTACCACAACATCATATTCAAAAGACAAATCATATTCATCAATATTTATTCTTTTACAAGTATCATTTTCGTCCACTCTTACCACCATTTGGTTATATCTCTCATCGACATATCTAACTTTTCTAATTTCTTCAGAATTTGTTATAATATCAACATCAGCACCTAAAGCTTTTAAATTAGCTACCACATTAGCAGCCATTCCTGGATTTTCTTTTTGGTAACTTGGTTTAATTACTGGTACTGGAGCTTCTGGAGCTAACCTATTTATTGTACCGTATCTAAATATATCAACACAACTATCACCTATTACTAATATTTTCATTTTATTTATCTCTTTTTGATAGAATTGGGTCACTTATTGGCCAATTTATACCTATTTTAGGGTCGTTCCACTTAATTGTAAATTGTTCGTCAACATCCGGATATTCTCCATCATACGACCACTTATAGTGAAATACCGATTCGTCACTTAACACACAGAACCCATTACCAACACCTGGTGGTATAAGTAACTGAATACGTTTTTTATCATCAAGTATTATGTGGTCCCATTGTAGGTATGTTGGGGAATCTTTTCTGTTATCAACCACAACAAGATATAGTTCACCATATAAACACGTCACTAACTTATGGGATTTTAAATCACCGTGAATTCCTCTTATTACATTTTTCCTAGAAGTAGAAACTTTATCGTGATTATAGTTTAACCCGTTAGGTACGAATTGGTTGTTCCATACCGTCCATAAATCACCTCTATAGTCGGTATGTACCTCTGGTTGGTATATCTGTATTCCTTTTATTTTCATATTGTATTTTTAATAGATTTCTCAGAGTACCCAAATTTACCACCTGGTTTAAATTCCGCTTTCATTCTACCAGCACCAACATATCCATCCACAAAACCATCAACAGGGTTTATCCTCATGTCTATAGACACTCTAGTGTCGTCTAGTCTAGGTTGGTTGGTGTGAATCATTAATGAATCAAAAAGAAATATATTATTTAAATTCGACTCTACCTTAAAAGATAATGAGTCTCCAGTTTCATTAAATTCTTTACTATTAATAGCTTTTTTTATAAAAGTTTCAGTGTTATAATCAACTTCTTTATACCATTTTTTACTATTATCAAAATCTAAAACGTTAAATCCCGAATCTTTATTGGCTGTTAGACTGAACCACATATTAATTTCTTGTGGTGGGTGTCCATAAAAACAATCACTATGATATCGTGGATAGTGGTTTTGATTTTTTGTATTAGGACAATGAACCCGTATTGTGGGTGCGTCTTGAAAATAAAAATCAAACCCTAGTTTTTCATGTAGGTCCTTAATGAATTCTTTATAAATTTTTAAGAACTCTTCGTCTAAGTCGTAAAGATTTTTAGTTATTCCGTTAACCCCAGAGCCAAAATCATAATCCATTAAAGATTTGTCTATTACGTGATTATGTAGATTTTCTAAATCTACGACATCATTATTAATAATCTTTTTCTCTTTAAGAAGTCTTAAAGTTTCATTTCTAAATTTCTCATTCCACTCAGAATCTAGATATATATGACCCTTATCAGATAGGTCGTATATTTTATTTGTTTTTTCCCAATTATTTTCCATATTATTTAATTTTTTATTTAAGTTCTTTAATCCAAGAACATAGTGTAGAACGACATTCTTTACTATATTCATTTATAGTTGTTACAAAATGAGGTGCTCTAAATTTTTCATTATTTAGAATAACCATTCTATTAAATTTTGGCATAATAGTTTCTACATCACTACTGTCACTATCCTCAACAATATGTAATAAACCTCCCCAATCCCATTTCCAATCTTCATTTAGGTAGTATATTGTATTTAATTTTCCTTGCCAG